>Ga0193726_1000017_pt1:262500-516687 | contig 516687 bp, 453 predicted proteins | sample H2c1metaG_FD_144928 | JGI IMG/M metagenome (GOLD analysis project Ga0193726, IMG submission 144928) | Soil microbial communities from a riparian zone of the East river system, Colorado, United States - H2c1 | ecosystem: Environmental > Terrestrial > Soil > Riparian zone | place... | reverse complement strand
CCCGCCTTCGCCTGTCCCAGTCCAGGGATGCACCTCCCACCCCGGTCGTAATGCCGGGAGACATGATGCCCAAGCCGCCCGGGAGCAGGCTGCAAACCCACCCGCGGGCACCGCCCTCGCTCCCATGACGCGGTGTGCCTCCGCGCCACGTCCTTCACAGGAGCGAGGATGATGACGTAACTAGAATAGGGACGGATGTCAAGAGTATGTCTCCGCAAAAGTTACGAGGCATCGCAGGCATCGTAGGGTGGTCAAAGGCGCGCAGCGCCGTGCCCACCAAACCGTTGCGGGATGCTCTGATGTCCCGCGCTATCGGCGGCTCAACACCGAAGGCAGAGCGATTTTCTACACGCTTGCGCTCGCCGACTGCGGCGGTAACGCGACCGAATTATCCGGACGCTCCGGTGAATGAACGCGTGGGCACGGCGCTTCGCGCCTTTGCCCACCCTACGCTTGCTCTCCGAGTTCCATTCTCACAATCAACGAGACACGTCACGGATGAGGCGGTGACCTCAGATGCCATGTGCCGTCGCAAGATGCCCTTGTGCCGTCGCGATTTCATCTTGATGGAACTAATGCCACCCGGAAAGCCTTTCATTGGGGCGCCGGTGCGCGCGCCCGGGAGATTTCATGCGAATTGAGCAACATGACAAGAGTCACATTGTTGAACTTGAAGACGGTTCCAGATGGCAGATTTGGCCTGGCGATATTGCGACGACATTGCAGTGGTTGCCGACCACTGAACTCCAGATATCGGCAATAAATGACGAACTGTGCTCCCACGCCCTCATTGATCGAGAGGGTGGTTCAAGGGTGCGGGTGATCGAAGCCAGCGCCGCGTGGCCCGTAGCCGAGGTCCGACAGTCATTAAAGGAAGGGTGAATCACTCGCGCGCGCGTTAGAGGGCTCCTCACGTCTCGAAGTCGCGGTGAGGCCCGTAGTCAATATTGTCAGTCGCCATCCGACCAAAGGAGAAATCTCGCATGTCCATGCAATCACACCGTGCGGAACTCGAAAGACGGCATCATGTGCTGGAACTGGAGATTTACGAAGCGCAAAAGCATCCTTCGTGCGACGACCTGGAGATCATCGAACTAAAGCGCCGCAAGTTGCTCGTGAAGGACGAGATCGCGCGCCTGCTGTAGGACATCAGCGTACACTACCCAAGCGGGGCCACCCTAGGCCCACAGATGCGGACCACCACGGTCAGGATTTGATCAATGAGGGCCCGCGAGGTTTTTCTAAGACTCATGCAACGTAGCCGAGACACGCGTCCACACGCCTTCCAATAGCGCAGGCACCCACTTTTCGGCGGAACAGCGGCTCCAACTCTGACTGAGGAAGACGAGGTCACGATTCGCCGCGCCTTTGCTCGCGCTTCCCAGCCCAAGGTAGAAGAGCGAGCCTCTTCCAAAGGGACAACCGCCGACCTCGCCGGAGGTTTTCGCCTGGCGTACAACGGCGGCCGGTGCAAAGAGGCATTCGTCCACGGCAGCATCCGTCGTTATTGAAGATCGAAGCGCCGGATCGGCAGCAAGTTGCCGCATTTTATGCAGGCCATCGACAATGAGCTGCCGAGCTGCAATTAACGCGATAACGGCAGCCAGATCGCCATTCACCATGGCAGCAAGAAGCGTTTTGCCCCGCTCCAGCCTGCCGCCGATGCGCCAGCCCAGCATTTTCAGGACATTGGAAGAGGTTGCCGCTTCAAGCACCATATGGGCCGCTGCCAAACTCGCCGCAGTGGCCGTGAACGTTTCCACGAACAATCTTCCTATGCTCTGCTGCACAAGCAGATCGAGCTTCTCCGCAGTTCCGATGCCTCTGACCCATTCGGCCAGGGGCTCCAATTGAGCGGGTCCGTGTTTCACCTCGTCGGCCTTGACGTTTAGTCTCGACCACAGTTCGTCTTGCGCGGCGGCGCGGCTGGGGTTGGTGCGCGGCAGTATGGTTGGGAATAATCTGCCGTTGAGCGAGAAAATACGGAGCATTTTCCGGACACGCTGCACGTTGCGAACCGGACCATGTCCTATGAAGTCCCGGTCGAACCTTGAATCGTTTGAAATTGTCCGGATCTCCGCCGGATCCGTGACGACGACAATGTCAGTGATACCGGGAAAATACGTGCGTTTCATGCTGCGATCACTCGTCCTATGCGCCCCGCGCGCACGGCGCAACGATCCCGCCGATTTCGAGTTCGCTATGCCGTCTGATGCCCCTTGAGGAACGTGCGCGCGCGGTTGATGGTGCGGGCCTTCAGGTCCAGCGGCTCCTTCCAGGGAAACACCGTGATCTCGGCATTGGGCGCCAGCGAGGCGATGTCGATTGAGACCTGGAGCGGATGGGCGACGATGTCGTCGGGCAGCACCAGCATCGGCGTGCCGCAGGATTTCGCGAAGTCGCGCGACACGCTGTACACGAAGTCGGGCTGCACGCGGTAAAGGTTGTGCAGATACTGCTCGATGGTGGCCATCGACACGTCAGGCCGGCGCTCGCGAAACTCCTTGGCCCAGACGTCCCTGCCGGACTCGTACATATAATCCGGCTTATCCGGCCGGTGCCCGACCGGCTGGCTCAGGATCGCTGCGACCACGCGCGCCGGCGCGCGCTGCATCAGCTTCATCGCGAACGGGCCGCCGATGCAGTTGCCGAAGAAAAAGAACTGGCGGATGCCGAGATGATCCATCACGCCGAGCTGGTCGTCGGCGAAGGCGTCCCACGGATTGTCGACCGGAACCGGGCCGGTCGAATCGCCGTTGCTGGCGTTGCGCTGGTCCATGGTGATCACGCGGAAGTCGTTCTTGAACTCCTCCATGATGTTGATCACCGCGGTCGGCCAGTTGCTGATGCGCGAGTTCAGGCCGCCGCCGGGCGTCGCCAGCAGCGGGAAGCCTGAGCCGATTTCAGCGTAGCGGATGCGGACATTGCCCTTCTCGTAGAATCCGACCTTGGCGCCCTCCGGCAAGCCCTGCGGCGCTCCTCCTGCCTGCGGCGCTTGGGCGAACACTTGCGGGGCGGTGGTTGCCGCGGCGGCGGCAGCGCCGGTTGTCAGAACGGTGCGTCGGCTCGAATCGATCATCGGCTTCCTCCCTTGTCGTTATCGCGGCGCAAGCGTGAAACACTCCCCGATAGGAAAGCGCATGATGGTGCTGTTCTGGCGTAAAAGATCGCCATAAAGATACAGGAATTGCGCTGACGTTTCGACTGCTATCGGCATACCAACGCCGAACATAGCGGATTGTTACAATTGGCCTCGGTGTCCGGGTCGCATTCGGCGTTCCTCGATGCAGCGCCCCAGGATGGCGAATAAGAACGTCCCCGATGTTCAGCGTGACAGGCAACATCGGAATCTGTCCGCATTCGACCGCGCGTAACGCCTCACACCGAGGCATCCGATGTGTGTCCGGGGCAATCTCAATAGGGCCAAGAGCAGGGGCAATCCGAATTAACCCGAAGCTGACGACCAGCATGTAGGCGGGCAAGGTCATGTCTGGTGTTTCCGGAAACAAGGGACGCTGATAATCCACATGGATATTTTGATTTTCCGAACCGAACACCGGCACATCACAGCCCCACTGGTCCGCGACCACCCTTTCATCCATGACGTGTCGGACAATAGTCAAGATTTCGCCGTCGAAGAAAAACTCAGGGGCGAAACATGGCGGATCAAACGGCATTGCCAAAAAGTGGCGGTGTGTACCTCGGTTTGGTTTGCCCGCGTTCACCCTTAGGTACTCACTGAGAACCGGCAGAAACGCCTGGTGACAATCGTCGATCAGCCGGTGAGAGAAATGGTCGCGGAGTATGCAGAACCCGTGCTGTTGTAGCTCGGCGATATTCTGCTCAGCTGTCATGGTCGTATTACCGCGCCGGCACCTGACCGGCGTACCAGTCGAAAATCTGCTGCCCGGTCCAGTGCACCACGTCGTGACGGTTGATGTAGTCGTATAATTGCTCGAAATATTTGATGCGGTGCGCGGCGCCGGTGACGTAAGGGTGCACGCCGATCGCCATCACGCGCGTCGATTCCACGCTTTCCGCGTAGAGCCGGTCGAAGGCGTCTATGGTTCGCTTCAACAGCACGTCGGATTCGTGGTGGTGCGAGATCATCAGCGTGATGTCGTTGATCTCGGCGCTGTAGGGCACGGCGAGGATCGGGCCGTGCTTGGTTTTGACCCACAGCGGCTGGTCGTCAAGAATCCAATCGCCGAACCAGGTCAGGCCGCATTCGGTGACGTAATCCAAGGTATCGAAGGTCTGGCCGCGGCCCGGCCCGAGCCAGCCGGTCGGCCGCTTGCCAGTGAATTTTTCGATCACATCGCACGATTGCTTGATGACGGCGCGCTGATCCTCGATCTGCTGGATCGGCATCTGCACAAAAGCGTGCGCCATGAATTCCCAACCGGCATCGCGCGCCGCGGCGGCGACCTCCGGATAGGTCTCGCAGACTTTTGCGTTGATCGACATGGTCGGCGTGACGCCGGCGCTTTGCAGCGCACGCATCAAGCGCCAGAAGCCGACCCGCATGCCATACTCGTACCATGTCCAGTTCGGCATATCGGGGATCGGCGTCTGGCCCATGGGCGGCTGCGACAATTGCCGCGCCATCGGCCGCGTGATCTCCCATTCCTCGATATTGACCACCGACCAGACGATCATGCGCGCCTTGCCCGGCAGCCGGAGCGGCGGCCGGGTGAACGGCGAGGAATAGGACAGGCGCTCGCGCGGCAAGGTCATGACATAATCATTGTAGGCATCCGGCCGCGCGTTCGGCAATCGGACAGGAGAACGGACGATGGACGATAAGGACCTTTACGACCGTGGGCTGAAGCTGCGCACGGAAATATTCGGCCGCGAGGCGGTGGAAAAGCGCATGAACGCGTTCGGCGAATTCGGCCGTCCGCTGCAGCACATCATCAACGCCTATGCGTATGGCGACGTCTGGCAGCGAACGGCACTGCCGCCGGCGACAAAATCGCTGGTCATGATCGCCATGATGGCGGCGGCGAAGCAGCCCAATGAGCTTGGCGTCCACCTGCGCGGCGCGCTGAAGAACGGCTGCACGCCGGAGCAAATCCAGGAAGTGCTGCTGCTGCTCACGCTCTATTGCGGCATTCCGTCAGCGATCGACGCACACCGCATCGCCGCCGACGTGCTGCGCGAGCATTCGGGCGTTTAGAGCATGATCCCGAAAAGTGGATACCGGTTTTCGGATAAGATCATGCTCCTCTAACCAGAAGCGCTGGGGCGAGAGGCGAGATAGACGAGGCCGGCGGCTCCCAGCACCGCGCCGCCGATGATGCCGACCGGCATGAAGCCGGTGAAAACCAGCATGCCGGAATAGCCCTCGAAGTCGCTGGTGTGAAACACCGTGGTCCAGAGGAACCCCGCGCCAACGCCGATCACGCCGCCGGCGATCGCGCCCAAGAACAAGCCGACGAGAGCGAGCACGACCTTCATGACGTTCTCCGCGTCGTAGGGTGGGCACTGCGCGCTGCGGGGTCTGTCCGCGTGGGCAAAATCGTGTAGGCCATAGCCCGTCAAAGACGGGCGTAAACGCCCTATTGGCCACGCGGCAAGGCTCAGCAGACGATTTTGCCCACCCTACTTAAAATGCTTGTCCAGCCCCTGCCAGCCTTCGAAATAGTCGTGCTGCAATTCCGACGACTCGATGGCGTAGCGCGTGAGCCGCATGGCGTAGCGGCTCTCGAACATGAAGGCCATGGTGTCTTCGATCTTGTGCGGCTTGAGCTCGGCGTGGGACGCGCGCTCCCAGGTGTCGGCGTCGGGGCCGTGGGCGGTCATGCAATTGTGCAGGCTGGCGCCGCCGGGCAAAAATCCTTCGGCCTTGGCGTCGTAGACGCCGTGCAGGAGACCCATGAACTCGGTCATGACGTTGCGGTGATACCACGGCGGCCGGAACGTGTTCTCACCCACGAGCCAGCGCGGCGGGAAGATGACGAAATCGATGGTGGCGGTGCCGGGCACGTCGGACGGCGCGGTGAGCACGCTGTAGATCGACGGATCGGGATGATCGAAGCTCACGGTGCCGATCACCATGAAGCGGGCGAGATCGTATTTGTACGGCGCGAAATTGCCGTGCCAGGCGACGACGTTGAGCGGCGAGTGATCCATCTCCGCCGCCCACAGATTGCCCTGGAATTTGGCGATCATGGTGCACGGCGCCTTGGTGTCCTCGTAGGCCGCGACGGGGCTGAGAAAATCGCGCACATTGGCAAGGCCGTTGGAGCCGAGCGGGCCGAGCTCCGGCAGCCGCAGCGCGACGCCGTAATTCTCGCAGATGTAGCCGCGCGACGGGCCGTCCGGCAGCTCGACGCGAAAGCGCAGGCCGCGCGGAATGACGACGATCTCGCCGGGCGTCGCCTCGACGATGCCGAGCTCGGTGACGAAGCGCGCGCGCCCTAGCTGCGGCACGATCAGCATTTCGCCGTCGGCATTGTAGAAACAGCGGTCGGTCATCGAACGGTTGGCGGCGTAGACGTGCACACACATGCCGACCTGGGTGGCGACGTCGCCGTTGCCGCCCATGGTCACCATGCCTTCGATGAAGTCGGTGGGCTTTTTCGGAACCGGGATCGGGCTCCAGCGCAATTGCGTCGGCGTCGCATCGACGTCGTTGAACGGCGCGCTGCGAATGAGGCCATTGTCGATGCGCGCATAGGGCCGGTGCACGACGGAGGGCTGGATGCGATAGGTCCAGGTGCGCCGGTTCTCGCCGCGCGGCGTGGTGAACGAAGTGCCCGAGATCAATTCGGCATAGAGGCCGTGCGGCGGCCGCTGCGGCGAATTGCGGCCGACCGGCAGCGCGCCCGCGACGGCCTCCGAGACGAAATGATTGCCGAAGCCGGGCTGGTATTGCAGCGGCACGGCCGCGATCGGTGCTTTACTCTCTGCTTTGCAGGTTTTGGTGTCCATACGACCTCACGAAGGCGCCTGCCGCACGCGCCGGGCAATTGGTCTCGGTCGCAACTAATATCCGCTTTCCCCGGGCGGGGCGCAAGCACCTTGGAACGGTTCCAAGTTGTGGGGGCGTGGACTACAAGCCGTTGTCAGCCCGCCCCTCTTGAGTGTCCGCTCTGCCCCGACAGCTGCATCACAGCATGATCGGGCCGCGATGTCCGTCATCACACAACGGGCGAGCGTCCGCCGTCGACGTTGATCGCCGTGCCGGTGATATAGCTGCCTTGCTCGGACACCAGGAAGCAGGCGAGATTGGCGAATTCCTCGGCCTCGCCGAAGCGGGCGATCGGAATCTCCTTGGCGTGCGTCTTGTAGTATTCCTCGAGCGTCATGTTGGCTCGTTTTGCCGTCTGCACATGCTGGTCGGCGCGGATGAGGCCGACCAGCATGGCATTCACCAGCACGTTGTGCGGCGCCAACTCGTGCGACAGCGCCTTGGTCATAGCCAAGCCTGCGGCGCGCGATATCGACGTCGGCATGCTGTTAGGCCGGGGCGCTTTGGCGCCGATGTTGAGCACGTTGATGATGCGGCCCCAGCGTCGCTCCTTCATCTGCGGCGCGACCAGCCGGATCAACCGCACTGCGGCAAACAGCTTCAGCTCGAGGTCGTCGTGGAGGAATTCGTCGGTGACCTTCTCGAACGGCATCGCCCGCGACGTTCCCGCATTGTTGACGATGATGTCGATCTTGTCGAACGCCTTCATCGCCTCGTCATAGGCACGCTGGACGTCGGCCGCCTTGCTGACATCGGCCGTAATCCCGATGACGCGGGTCTGGGTAGACTTCCTGATGGCCGCGACCGCTTCTTTGAGCGGCCCGTCGGTCCGCGCGACGATGGCGACGTCGGCGCCCGAGGCCGCGAACCGCGTCGCCACCGCAAAGCCTAGTCCCTTGCTGCCGCCGGTGACGATAGCGGTCCGCCCCGAAAGACTGATTTCCATTGTGTTTCCCCGAGAAGGTACAGCGCGACGATCGCGCCGATTTCGATTTCGCTACGCCGTCTGATAGCGCTTCAGGGAGCGCAGTTTCGTTGTACCACAAATTAAGCCAGCCGGCCGCGGCCTCAGGCCTTCTCGGTCCGCGCCACCGTCCCGGCCGCGCGCTGCATGCCGAGCGTCAAAATCCGGTGCAGCAGGTCGCGGTATTTGATGCCGTCGTGCTTGGCGGCGGCGGCGAATTCCTGGCTCTCTGCAATCTCGGGGTTCGGATTGGCTTCAAGGAAATACGGCACATCGTCGGCCGACAGCCGGAAATCGATGCGGGCATAGCCGTCGAGCTCCAGCGTGCGGTAGATGCGCTTGGCCGTCGCCTGGATGCGCGCGGCAAGCTCGGGCGCGAGATTTTTCGCCGGCCCGTGCAAAATCTGGCGGCGCTCCTGATAATCGGTATCGTGCTTGACCTTCTCGGTGGCGATCGGCCAGTCGCCTTCGGCCATGTTGCCGAACGTCAATTCCCATACCGGCAGCACGCGCAGCCGCTCGTTGCCGATGACGCCGACATAGATCTCGCGGCCCTCGATATATTGCTCGGCGATCGCCGGCGTGCCGACCCGCTCGTGGATGAAATTCACCCGCTCGGCAAGTTTCTCGTCGCTATCGACGACGGAAGCTTGCGAGATGCCGTAGGAGCCGTCCTCGTTCAGGCTTTTGACGATCAGCGGCAAAGCGAGCCGCGCCGGTCGCCGCACCTTGCGCCGCATCGGGAATACGGCAAAGGCCGGCACCGGAATGCGGTGGTAATGCACCAGCGTCTTCGACAAATCCTTGCCGCGCGCCAGCATTAGGCCGCGCGGATTGCAGCCGGTATAGGGCACGCGCATCAATTCGAGGAAGCTGGCGACGTTCTGATCGTAGATCGCTACGCCGTGAAACTCCTCGAGCAAGGTCAACACGACGTCCGGCTTCCAGGTTTCGATCTCGTCGCGGATCGGTTTTAGCTCGTCAAGCACGCCGAGCGGCTTCACGTCGTGCCCGGCGCGGCGCAACGTGGTCACCACGTCGTATTCGGTTTTCCATTCGCTGATTTGCTGCTCGCTGAACCCCTTGGACGAGTTCGGAGGCAGCAGGTCCGGGTGGACGAGCACCAGGACGCGAAGCCGTTTCATAGCGCGATCCACCTTCGCCGCGACGGACCAAACAATGCATGCATGGTTTTCGCGGTCAACAGGGTCGTGAACTCGATGACGAGCCGGCGCTCCGACCCGACCGCGCGCAGTTTAAGCTTCCGGCAGCGGGCGATGATGTCGTCGAGCACGGCGTCGACGGTGAGCTGATATTCGCCGGTCCATTTGGCGACCAGCTCGCGCACCCTGGTGCGGTTGCGCCGGATAAACGATGCCGCCGTCTCGGCGTGGCGATGCTTTGGATCCGCCGAGAACAGCCGCAGCAGGTCGCGGTCATAAGTCCGCGGCGGATCGACCAAATAAAGCTCGCGCTTGTTCTTGTAATACTCACCGAGTGTCTCGGTGAACTTGCCGAGCGGGTCGACCTTTTCCCGGTTGGTGAGGAACGGCCGCTTGCCGGCGATGTCGCGCATCAGCTCGTCGACATATCTGAGCTTCTTGAGCGCCGGCCAGCCGATATAGCGGGTGCGCCAGTTCGAGCGCGGCCGCAGCCACACCGCAAAAGTCTCCGCGAAATCCTCGTCGGGATGGCTCTGCGCGTACCACAGCCGCAAATGCTGGACGTAATTGCGGCTGGCGGGGTTCGGCTGATAATAGCGCGGGTAGCGTTTGGAGGTCGGGCCGAACAATTGCTGCCAGCGGCGCAGGCGATGAAGCTTATAGGAATGCTGCACCACATGGCCGGCTTCGTGGCGCAGGATGTTCATGCACGAATTCCAGGTGCCGCCCTCGACGTCCAAGATCATTTTCTTTTCCAGCCGCAGTAGCCGCGGATGGGCGAGAAAGAACGGCATGGCGATGCCCGGCGTGTTCTCCGGGCTGAACCATTCGTTGGAAATCCAGGCGTGCGGCCGCACCGTGAGGCCGTGCTCGGCAAGCTCGTCGTGCAAGGTCAAGAGGCAGTCCTCGAGCCAGGTGCCCTCGACCTTCACATGAAGGTTCTTGAGGCGGACCTTCAGGAGCTGCTCGTCGGGCAGCGCGGCCCAGGCGAATTTCTTGCTCATTCTTGTGCGAACCTGCAAACCGAGGCGCCGATGGTGTCACGGCGGGCCCGGCCCGACAACCGCCGTTCCCGCCTTGACGGGGACCTACTCTAAACAGATTTGGGCGGCGCGCTGCGCACCGCCAGTCGGTTGAGCACGGGATCGACTAAGGCACGGACAAAAAATCCGCGTCGGGCTTCGCCACGCTGGCGACCAACTGATCCGTCCGTGCCAGGAATCGCTTGAGCAGTGCCGAAGTATTCGACCGACTGTAGCCGAGAACCAATTCGATAGTCGGCGCATCGCCCTGCAGCCGGCGAATGACGACTGACGACGGCAGCATCAGCTTGACGTAGAGCGGCATCAGGGTCACGCCACCCGTCGACGTCACGAGCGAAAGCACCGACGAAATGTTTTCAGCGTCGTATTGCGGTTTCAGCACGACACCGGACTTGGCCGCGTAGCTCTCGATCACCGCTTTCAGTGCCGGTGCCACCCGCGTCGGCGAGATATAGGTCTCGTGCGCGAGGTCCTGCAGGCGCACCGCTTTCTGCGTGGCAAGGCGATGGCCGGCTGGCAGCACCGCGACCAGTGGCTCCCTGATCAGGGGTTTGAACGCGATGCCGGGCGCGTCTTTCTCGCGGCGCAGAAACGCCACATCCACCTTGCCGCGCATCAGCGCAGCAGCGAGTTCCGGCGATGACTGGCTCGCCAAAGTGATCTCGATGTCCGGCTCTTCGCCACGCAGGATGCGCAGCGCCTCCGGCAGCCACACCAATTCCTGCCCGGCGAGGAAGCCGATCGTGAAGGCCCGTTTCTCCGGCTGGGCGGCGCGCCGCGCGGCTTCACCAGCCGCCTCGACCTGAAGCAGCGCCAGACGCGCGTGATCGAGAAAAGTGCGGCCGGCCGCGGTGAGCGCAACGCCGCGTGCGCCGCGCTCCAGCAGCGCAACGCCGACCTCGAGCTCGAGGTCACGGATCTGCCGGCTCAGCGATGGCTGCGCGGTATGGAGCCGCCGCTCGGCGGCATTGGTCAGGCTGCCTTCCTCGGCAACGGCAACGAAATAGCGCAGATGACGTAGCTCCATGGCCGGCTACCCATACCCAAAAAGTATGGCTTGAGCATACGAAGTCTTGGTTTTCCTGGCAAGGGCAGCCCACCTTCATGCCCGAAGGCGATGCAACGCGCATCGTCCCCGGATCAGGAGCAAAGCCATGACAACGCTCGCCAACAAGACCGCTCTCGTCACTGGCGCTTCCCGCGGCATGGGCCGCGCCACCGCGCTTGCGCTCGGCGCCGCCGGCGCCCGCGTCATCGTCCACTACGGCCGCAACGCCGCCGAAGCCAAAGCCGTCGTCGATCAGATCCGCGCCACAGGCGGCCAAGCCGAAGCCATTGCCGCCGACCTTGCCGCCCCGGACGGCGCCTACGTGCTGGCCGCAGAGGTGCGCAATCGCGTCGGCGGCAAGCTCGACATCCTGGTGTCCAACGCCGGCATTTCCAGCAACGCCACGATCGAGACCCTATCGGTAAAGGAGTTCGACAGCCTGTTCGCCGTCAATGTGCGCGCACCGTATTTTTTGGTGCAGCAGTTGCTGCCGATCATGAGCGAAGGCGGCACCATCGTGTTTGTGTCGTCACTCGGAGCGCGGGCCGCGGTCGGCACGCTCGCCGCCTATGCCAGCACCAAGGGCGCCATCAACACGCTGGTGAAATATCTCGCCTCGTCGCTCGGTCCGCGCGGCATCCGTGTCAACGCCGTCGCGCCCGGCGTGATCGATACCGACATGTCGAATTTCACCAAGACCGAAGCCGGCCGCGCCACGGTGATGGGGATGCAATCGCTCAAGCGCATCGGCCAGCCCGACGACGTCGCTTCCGTCGTCGAATTCCTCGCGTCCGACGCATCGCGCTGGATCACCGGCGACGTCATCGCGGTCGACGGCGGTTCGAAGCTTTGAGGCGCCGGCCAAATCGTCACCCGAACAGAATCGTCACCGAACAAATGGAGCAAGCCATGAGCCTCTGTGTCTCCTGCACCGAAACCCGGCCGCGCTCGATGCTGTCAAACGCGGCCACCACCGCGGCGGCGGTGATCACGGCGATGACATTCGCGGCAAGCGGGGCTGCGCCCACCGCGCTCTACCACCAATACCAGGACAGTTTCGGGCTCACTTCGTTTGCGATCACCATCGTCTTCGCCGCCTATGTCTTGAGCCTCTTAGCGGCGCTGCTCACCGTCGGCTCGCTGTCGGACTTTATCGGACGACGGCCGGCCATTCTCGCGGCACTGGTCCTGAACATGGTTTCCATGGCGATGTTCATGACGGCCGGCTCGGAAGCGGCCTTGGTCGCCGCACGCGCGCTGCAAGGCTTTGCCACCGGACTTGCGACCGCTTCTCTCGGCGCCGCTATCCTCGACAACGATCGCAGCCGCGGACCGATCCTCAACAGCATCACGGCATTCTGCGGCCTGACCGCCGGCAGCCTCGGCGGCGCTATTCTGGTCACTTACGCGCCCGATCCGCGCCAGCTGGTTTATGTCGTGCTTCTGGCGCTGTCCGCTGTCGAGGCCTTCATCCTCTGGTTCATGCCGGAAACCGCCCAAGTGCGCGCCGGCGCCATCGCGTCGTTGCGGCCTCACGTCAATGTCCCCGCTCAGGCCAGCCGCGCGATGGCGCGGACCACGCCGGTGACGATCGCAACCTGGGCCCTCGGCGGCTTCTACTTCTCACTAATGCCGGCGCTGGTGCGCGTCGCGACCGGCGTGACCCTTCCGGTGGTTGGCGGACTTGTCGTCAGCGCGCTGACATTGAGCGGCGCGATCAGCGTGCTGTGGCTGCGGTCCGCGTCGCCTCGCCGGATGCTGCGCGTCGGCACCGTTGTGCTGGCCGCGGGCGTCGCGGTTACGCTGGCCGGAGTGCGCGAACAACTCGTGTGGCTGATGCTGGTCGGCACCGTGATCTCGGGTGTCGGTTTTGGCGCTACCTTCTCCGGTACCATGCGGACCGTGTTGCCTCTCGCGCGAACGGACGAACGTGCCGAACTCTTGGCAGCGTTCTACATCGTAGGCTACCTGTCGTTCAGTCTTCCTGCGGTTCTCACCGGAATAACCGTGCCGATGGTGGGACTCACGGTCGCCGCCTATGTGTATGGTGCGGTCGTTATCCTCATGGCGCTGGCTTCGACCATCGCGGTCACTTTCTCAAGAGATTGAGGCTCTCGGCCTTAGAGCATGATCCCGAAAAAGCCTGCCCTCGTACTTGACCCGAGGGTGGATACCGGTTTTCGGATACGATCATGCTCAAATAAAGATTCTAGACCATGGTCCAATCAATTGGATCATGGTCTAGGCGCCAATTTCCCTGCCGATCTCGGTTTGCTAAGGTGGCCTCGCCGACAGCTGAGGACATGGATGTACCAATGAACGACAAAATCCAAGCCGCCGAACGCAACGACCAAGACCTCCTCGCCTTCGAGATCGCCGATGAGGCGCTGGAAGCCGCCGCGGAAAAAGCAAAGCCTGCTTTCACCTTGATCGGGTCGCCGACCGTCAGCGTCCTGGTCGCGTGCTGCGGCTGATCACGACATTCTGCGCCGGACCGCTGCGAAGCAAACGTAGGGGACGGATTTACGCGCCGTTCAACATAAAAAAGGAAGGCCCGCCGATGGGCAGGCCTTCCCGAGACGCACTCTTCTTTAGTCGTTGTCGTGTTCTTTCTTGATTATGGTTTTCTTCTCTTCCACGTGCGGGACGGGCAGCACGTTCAGCTCGTCTCGTTTCTTGATGACGGTTTTGTCGCCCGTATCGTTGTCCTTCTTGATGATCGTCGTGTCTTCGGCCTTGACCGCGACAGTCATGGGTGCCGTCACAATGACGGCCGCTATCGTGGCGAGGATGAGCTTACGCATTGGACGGTTCTCCTTTGTGCGTTTTGTTATCCAATACAATGCCCACACTGGCCGTAGGTTCCGGCAATGCCGGACCGGTGGCGTCTGGAACTTTCACCGATTTGGCTTGCTAGAAATACAGCCGCCAGCCCGCGTCTCACGCGGCCCTGCACGTTCCCGGACTCGTTTGGCGACGGCCGGCCGCTTGGCGTTGCGGAATACGGTAGGGCTACGCAAGCAGCAGGGCGATTTCGCACGCGAGCCCTTGGTTGCGCCAATCAAAGCGCAGCTCACCCCGAAGTTGGTCTCTGATTATATTTTCCATAACGCGCGTGCCGAACCCGCGGTGGGTGGGAGGCGTGAAGGTCGGGCCGCCTGATTCGATCCAGCGCAAATTCAGCCGTCCATCCTCCGCGTGGGACCAGACGATTTCAACTTGACCGTCCGGGGTCGATAGCGATCCGTATTTTGCCGCATTGGTCGCAAGCTCATGCAACGAGATTGCGATCGCCTGCGCCTTGTTCGGCTCCAGCATGACGTCTGGGCCGCTAATTCGCACACGTGCGTCTGTGTCCCCGCGGTATGGCGAAAGCTCCTGCGAGACCAGAGTATGAAGCTCGGCACCGGTCCAGCGCGATTGCGCGAACAGCGCATGGACCTTTGCCAGCGCATTGATGCGCCCTTCGATCAGTTTCTTGAGATCGTCAGGCGTATCGGCATGAGAAAGATGCACCGCCGCTTGCACGGTGGCCAAGATGTTCTTCGCTCGATGCTCGGCCTCGCGCGCGAGATTTTCGATGAGCACCTCGCTCTGTTTGCGCTCCGTTATATCCTGGAAGCAGTTGACGGCGCCGACAATGTTTCCGTCGCTATCCTTGATTGCCTCGATGTCGACCAGCGCGATGCCGCGCGTGCCGTCCGGTCGCTCGATGTGGACTTCCTGTTGGCGCACGGAAACACCGGTGCGCAGCACATCGGCCATGGGGCACTCATGGTGCGGGAGCAGACCGCCGTCCGGGCTGAACATTCGATACGATCCGCAGAACCGTTCATTGGGATCGAAGAGTTTAGGCACCCGGCCCCATAGCTCGGCCGCGCGGAGGTTGTATCGAACGACAAGACCTTCCCGGTTACAAACATAGATGGCAAACGGCACTTGCTCGAAAAGCCGCGCCGGCAACTCGAAGCCTTGTTCCTCGTCACGCAAATCTGAGGCGAGGACAACTCCATTTGTGACCGGCCCCCCCTCGATCAAGGCTGTCGCAGGTTTGCGTGGGAAGGAGGAATGTGGGGCGTCGGCAGGTACGTTGCTCATCGTGCGATACTCCGGCACGGCATGTCACCACCGCTCAAGCATGAATGCCGTTCAGTCCCGCCTGATGCCCATGATCGCAGCAGTTACGGGACGACCGACATTGCTCAGTTTAATGAGGTCGAGGGGGCCATACAATAGGGAACACATGCACAATTAATAGACTATGGGGGGCGCCGTTCAAAGGAGGGACGCCGCGCATGGCTATTCTCCGTTGTCGTCCTCTTTCCTGATTTCGGGCGCCTCATGCAGAACCATGGTCAGCAAGGAATTGTGGACTTCCAAGTGTCCGTTGTACTTGATGAATCCCAGTTTGCGAAATTTGTTCATGAAGCCACTCACGCGCGACCGCGTGGTGCCGACCATGTCCGCGAGTGTCGCCTGGCTGATTTTTGCAATGACCCGCTCCGGCCTTCCCTCCTTGCCAAAATTCGCCAATAGGAGAAGCGCCCTCGCCAGACGCTTCTCGCTCGAATTGAAAAGCTGGTCCACTAAGTCTGCTTCAACACGGACGGTCCGAGTCAAAAGGTACGTTGTAAATCTCTCGGAAAACGCTGGCTCGTCATGGAGCGCGCGCACAACGACAGCCTTGTCGAGCCGCATGATGGCGCATTCCGTCATTGCGGCGACCGTCGCCAAGCGTCGTGGCTGGCCCGTCAGACAGCCCTCGCCAAAGAAATCGCCCTTCCGATGCAGGGCAACGACGGCTTCCTTTCCCTGTTCGGATATGACGCAGACCTTGACTTCACCCTCTTGAATGTAAAAGACCGCATCCGCCGGGTCGCCCTGCCGAAAGACCTTTTGACCCTTTCGATATTTCGCAATGGTCCTGCCGCCGTTTGCGGTGGCGAGAAACGTTTCCACGTTGAAGGCGAGCTTCTTCTTTGCTTTCACGACAGGGCTTCCATGAGCGGATCAATTTTCAAATCCGAGCTGTCTGTCAGAAGCTGACACAGTGCCGAATTGCTACTTGATTTTACTACCGGCGGGGCGCCGGGAAAACCGAAATCGCATCGGTCTGGGGAAACGAAGGCATAGGGCGAGTACGTCTTTTGACACGTAGCGCGCCTTGTCGCGAAACCAACGCAATCGCATGGTTCTGGGGAACGAAAGCACAAGCCGGGGTGTTCAATATTGTACAGTGTGTTCAATATTATGCACGTTTGGAAAATCATGCGTAGGAAAACCATCCTATTGTCGCGCGGTCATGCTGTCCAAAGGGCGCGGGTCCTAGGAGAAATCGGACGGCGACTGAGAGACCGATACGAGCTGGCACAACCCATGCCCGACCGTCTTGCCGAACTTGTTGGAAAAATCGAGCGGTCGGGGCCTTGGACGGCCGTAGAGGCGAAGCCCGCGAGATAAGCGGGCACGCGGGAGCGATGCAATGCCCACAGTGCTGATCGTGGAGGACGAAGGTGCCCTTCTGATCTTGGCAGAACGCATGTTGCAGACTGCCGGCTACCCTTTGCCGGATGTCCTAATCTTTGAGGGAAGGCGAGATTCTTGGGGTATTTTTTGGAGCCCGCGTCGCCAGGCAGCCGCAGATCACAAACGCCGCAACGACGGCGGCAAAAATTGCCAATTGCAGATCGTCGGCCATGCTTTTTCTCCGTCCGCCTCTCAGTGCCGAGGCCCGTACTTCGCCATGTACGATTAACGCGCCGCGGTGCCACGCTGATCCAGTGGCAAAGGCGCGCACCCGATGACGCCCCTTGGCGATGTCCTAATTTCGCGCTTCGGATACGAAAGCAAAACTGGCCACGCCGCCTCTGTTGGATCCGGTGGTCAATTTTGAACAGACTCACCATGGCGGCGCGCGGCACATACACCGCGCTGTTAGAGCCGCCCCGGAGTGGTCATGACACATCCAACGAATGACACGTACAGTGATTACGTGCGCTATGCCGTGCATTGTCTAGACATGATGACGATCACCAAAAATCAGGACGACCGCGCCATTCAACGCGAAATGGCAGCCGAATGGGCGAAACTAGCGGACGCACTTCTGCACCCGCTGAAGTGAAGGTGGCCTGGCCGGCTCTCGCGTTTGCCGAAGGAGTCTGTGCAAAATTGACCACGGGGCCCAACTGAGGTGGTCTATAATTCTTTGACGATCCAATCTTGCTCGTGCCCGCATTTTGGACACCCGTAGGTTCGTTTTTCTATTTCGTCGTAGTTTTTGTAAGGCGCCATGCGCATCAAGGCCATCGTCTCCGAACACGTCGGACAGGCTGGCGGTATTTTTATGTTGGGCATCGCTGCTCCCTATCTCAGGCGGGAGCGTTACCGAACTCTCAGCCACCGACGCCCGAAACAAAGCCGCGGCCGGTGATGCAGCACAGTGCGCGCTAATCGAACGAATAGCGAATCATTAAATTAGAACAGTGCGTGCCCTACTCCTTCTCAGGCTGCTACGGCTGCGTAACCAACGGTATGTCAAATGCCAATTCACGATAAATTCCGTATAACAGATTCAAACGGGGCCAGTGCGTTTTTCAAGGCCGTGCGGTTCTTGTAAGAGCATCTGCATTGGCCGGGTTCAGCGTTTCGTCTTCGGCAAGTCCCCGCGCAAGTGGCGAAATTCTCGTGGCCCCTTGATGAGGCGACGCTTGCGCTTTGCTCGCTCTTCACCGGTTGCAGCTTGGTCGCCGAGGCGGTCGATTTCGCGGGCTGCCATGTCGGCGGCCTTGCGCTGCGACCGTTTGCGCACGGCGCCTTTGCGAGTGTTGGGCTTGTTGGTCCCCATCGTTGCTCCAATGCGGCAGATCGGACGTGAGGTGCTTTTGTTTTATGTCAGGTGCACTAAGCACCAATTAGTTATCGATCATGCTGCCAAATTCGACGTGGAGGCTTTCGCCGGGCGTGCAACGATGTCCGGCGCCTGCAGTCAACAGCGCGCGCGCTTCCTCGGCGCTTGCGGCCTCGACGCACCATTCCTCCATGCGCAAAACCTGCATCGTGGCGTGGTACAGCTTGGTGTTCTTTTTTTTCGCGCTCGCGGCCATGGATTCTCTCCGGCGAATCGTCGGTGGTTCGATCTTAGGCTCGTGGGCCCGCAGAACAAACGGAAAACACGCCGTATTGGTTCCGCCCCGGGGAACTGCGCTCCCCCGATTTCGTTGAGTCGGCGCCCCTCAGTGTATGGAGTACCCCCGTGGCCCCGCGTGCATACTGGAAAGGCTACCTCAAGCTTTCGCTCGTTTCATGCCCCATTTTGCTTTTTCCGGCGACGTCCGAGCGGGAAAAAATCAGCTTCCATCAGCTCAACAAAGAAACCGGCAATCGCATCCGCTACCGGAAGGTGGACTCCGAGACCGGCGATGAGGTCGAGCAAGCCGACATCATCAAAGGCTACGAAGTCGCCAAGGGCGAATACATCGAGCTGGATCCCGAAGAGCTTGAAGCGGTCGCCATCGAGAGCAGGCGCACCATCGAAATCGACGAGTTCGTCCCCAAGACGGACATCGACGACATCTATATGCGCGACCCCTACTACATCGTGCCGGACGGCGAGGTCGGGCAGCAGGCATTTGCCGTGATCCGCGAAGCGATCCGCAAGGAAGGCATGGTCGCGCTCGGGAAAGTCGTGTTTACGTCGCGCGAGCACATCATTGCGTTGGAGGCGCGCGGCAAAGGCCTGATGGGGATTACGCTGCGGTATCCGTACGAGGTCCGCAAGCAGGACGAGTACTTCGATGCCATCGAGGACGAAAAGGTCCCGAAGGACATGCTCGAGCTGGCGATGCACATCGTCGATACCAAACGCGGCAAGTTCGAGCCGTCGAAATTCGAGGACGAGTACGAGGACGCGCTGCAGGACTTGCTGAAGAAAAAGCAAAAGGGCGAGAAGATCGAGCGGGCCAAAGAGCCGACCCGGTCCAACGTCGTCAATCTCATGGACGCGCTTCGCCAGAGCGTCAAATCGGGGCGCGGCGGCGGCGAGCGGCGAAAGCCCGAGAAGGCCGCGGCGCGCGCCCCCAAAAAAGGCCGTTCCAACGCGCGCCACCGAAAAGCGAGCTGAGTCCGTGCTGGAAAAGCCGACTTCGCCAAAAGCAACTACAACGCATCTGTTTGAAAGCTTGCATGAAAGATCAAGTGATTGCACTCGTGGAGGCCATCCGCTTGTCTCAAGCGGCGCTGGCGAAGCATTTCCAGCCGGGCGGTCCAAATGCCGAGGCGACGAATAGAGAACTCCATCGGTTGCTCCAGGACCAACATGTCGTGGCGGCGATGGAGGCACTCTGTCCGAACGTCGCAAGTCCGAGTACATCGCCGGTCGATATGTCGCATGTGGAAGATTCCGGCGAACTTCACCCTATCGGGTGGAGCACAAACGAAGAGGGATGAATAAGTTGCAATACCCCAACGAGGCGCTCCGCAAAAAACTGGTTATTGGTGGCATTCCGGAATCGGAGCACAGCATTGATGCGCTTGCGGCCAAGATGCCGGATTTTGAGGTCCTGGCACTCGAAGGTATTTCCGTCGATACGCTGGCGGAACTGCTCTTGTATTTCATCGCCAAAGGGATCGTCACCCTTCCTATCGCCAGCGACAAAGCGCTACTCGATATGCCGTGGGGCTCGCATGTGTGCCAGTTCTACGATGACAAAGAAGATCTCGTAGAAATGCTCGTGCCCTATTTCAAGCAGGGGCTGGAAAGAAATGAAGCCTGCATGTGGCTGGTCGGCGATTTGACGGTCGAAGAAGCGAGGAATGCGCTGGCGGCGGCCGTGCCCGATCTCGATCGCTTCATGGCCACAGGACAGATGCAAATCCGGCATTACACGGAGTTTTAACGAACGCGAACGGAACGGTGAAGCCGACGGCCGAGCTCAGCGACGGCTTCGCAGCTGCGGGATCGACGGCGAGGGCCAACGGTTTCGAGGGGCTTCGCGCTTCCGGAAGTGTCAGCTGGGTCAATGACGCGGAGAGCATGTCCCGGTTCATGGACTACGAAACCAAAGTAAACCTCGCAATTCAGAATTCCCGCATCATGGCCGTCTGCACCTATCCGGCTCAAGCCGCTGCCATGTGCCGGTGCAGAGAGCTCATTCACAATCACGGCAAAATTTTCGTCAAGCGGGGCGAATGGGTGCACGACAAATCCAAGGACGCGGAAAAGATCGAAGCAGTCTTTGCCTCACTGGCCGCGCGGTCGCACGCAGCGAACGTCGGGGTCTGAGTTGGCGACCGGAGCGTATTTTTTCCACTGCATCCAATTTCTCCCCTTCCCTCTTCGCTAAGGCCGGGAACCCGCGCGCGGATATCCAGCGTCGAGCGCCTATCGGAACCATACTGCGCCTTAGTTTAGAGGCCAAACCCCGGGTGAACACACGATCGTGTCAAAGCCCGTCGGAATCCCGCCCGAAGTATGTTCCTCTTTTGGATAACACGCGGTCGGGATGGGTTGGCAGCCCAGTACGGTACAAGCGACGTGCTGTTGAACAGCAGGACTTGGCGCGTGATGTCGGTGAATGACCTTTGCGTTCGCGCTACCAGAGGCCAACGCGGCGACGCCAAATGCGACGATAACCGGCCACTTTTTCATGACGATCTCTCCGTTGTTGATCGCGATATAAGCGGTGAGTGACCTAACGCAAATTAAAGTTCGGTCATCCCTCCGCATCCAGAAAAATTCTTCCGATAGCCGTAGATTTTTTGGATGGAAGTTACGGGATGGAACCGAAAAACGCGCATGACCGCTCTCGCCTTTCGCAACGTAATTCAAACGGCGCAACGGAACATTGATCACCGCCCAGGCTTATTCTTGGCGGCTCAGGATTGTCCGGCCGCAATCTCTGCAGCACCGGGTGTTCCATGTACCACCATGTCAAAAAGCTTATGTACAACGTTCGGGTCGATGAGCCGGATCCCGCGTTCGGCAACATGCTGCTTGAGCAGTTCGGCGGCGCCAATGGCGAGCTCGCGGCTGCGATGCAGTATTCTGTGCAGGGCTTGAACTGCGACGATCCCGGTCGCAAAGACCTGTTAATGGATATCGGCACCGAGGAACTGAGCCATCTGGAAATCGTCGGAACTTTGGCCCGCTTGCACCTCAAGCCGCTGAAATCCGTCCGTGAGGAAGCGGAAATCGATCCTCTCATTGCGATCGCCGGCGGCGGAGGGGTTAACCTGTATAATTCGGTGGGCAATGCCTGGACGGCTGATTATCTGAAGATCACCGGCGAGTTGGACGTCGACCTGCGGAGCAATATCGCCGCCGAGGCGAGAGCGAAAATCGTCTACGAGCGTCTTATCAACTTTTGCCGCGACGCCGGCACCAAGGATGCCCTCCAGTTCCTCATGACGCGAGAGATTACCCATATGCGGGCGTTCAGCCTTGCATTGGAGAGCATGGGCAAGCCAGCCTTTAGCATCGGAAAGATCGCGCCCACGCCAAAGCTTGTCGACCAGTTCTTCAACGATTCGACCGGGGACGGAGATCACGGCGAGGTTGATGCCCGCGGCCCTTGGAATGAGGGCGAGCCGTGGGAGTTCGTAACATCGCCGGCCTTGCAGGATTTCAACGGGACCGAAACCGACGCTCCCTCCATCCATGCTGAAAGCTCGGATCCAACCGAATCGGAGCCGATCCAGGAGCTTCTGGTGGACCAAATGCGCGATATCCTGCACGCCGAAAAGCAGCTCCTGAAGGCGCTGCCAAAAATGGCCAAAGCGGCGCGCTCGACCCAGCTGCAAGCCCTGCTGCAAACCCATCTTGAGGAAACCGAGGCGCAAGTCGAGCGGCTGAATGAAAGCCTCCAGATCCTGGGTGCGCCTGCGCGCGCCAAGCCTTGCAAGGGAATGGCCGGATTGGTCGAGGAAGGCGAAGAGGTCATGAGCGAGGGCAAGAAGAAAGATGATGCCCCGGCGGACCTCTCATTGATCGGAGCCGCTCAGCGGGTCGAACATTATGAGATCGCGGCCTATACCACCGCCCGAAACCTCGCCTTGCAACTGCGTCAACCGGCGATCGTTCAGCTTCTGACAATGTCGCTCGGTGAAGAGCAAAATGCATCGCAGCTGCTTGACCAGGTGGCGCAACCGTTGATGTCGGTCGCTAAAATGCCGGCGAGCGTGGAATAGATAACGGCTTGATGTTCGTAACAGCGTCGGTTTTAGGAACCCCGTAAGCCACGCGGGCGTTGGTGGCGGATGCTAAAAAAGAAGAATGTCCAATGAAGAAGATCGTGGTTTTGGCGACAGCTTTGACTATCGCCTTGTCGAGCGCTGCGTTCGCGCAGGCAACCGGCGCCGGCACGGCCGGCCAGGGTGCCGGCAACAGCAGTGGCGATCAAAACTCGCCCCGTTCGCCGCAATCGAACAATCCGACCGGAAATCAGGAACGCCACTAAAACCGCTCGGCTCTAACAAACCCGGCGCGAGGGACGTCGCCTTCGCGCCGGTTTTCTTTTCGAGAGGAAAGGACCGCCTTCGCCTTAGGTGGAACCAAAGCCATTCTGTTCCTGTTGAGGTTGGGCGACCTCTGGTTTTTCGTGGCGTATCATGCCCTTGCTGGAAGAAATCAAAAAGACCACCGAGCACCTGACGGGCTGGCACCGGCCGGAGCCGGCGCAACTGGATAAGCTGGTCCGCAAATCGAAGGCGAACACCTACCTCTTCAAGGATGACGGCCTGATCCCGAATAATCCGCGTTGGCCGGTCATCATCTACCGTCGCGCTGTCCGTTTTCCTCGCGATCTCGATCCCGCTGCCGTAATCGAGGATATTTTCCAGCGCAACGGATGGCAGGACAGTTGGCGCGACAGCATTTATGATTATGTGCACTATCATTCGCGCATCCATGAAGTGCTCGGCGTTGCGCGCGGCAGCGCTCAGGTGCGGCTCGGCGGCGACAAAGGCCGAACTCTTAAAATCGCGGCAGGCGACGTCCTCATTCTTCCGGCCGGGACGGGACACCAGTTGCTCAAGGCCGGCAAAAAATTCCTCGTCGTGGGCGCTTATCCGCCGAACGGCACCTACGACGAATGCCTGCCGAACCCCGACGAACATGCGGTCGGCGTGAGGCGTGTGAAGAAGGTTGGTCTGCCGCGCAAGGACCCTCTCTTCGGCACGACGGGCGCGATGTTCAGATACTGGAAGCCCGTGCGTTAGCCGTCGCCGGCCGTCATGGTTTTGCAAAAGAAATGGACTTGCAAAAGAAGCTGAAACTTGCGCTCAACGATAACCGTCTTCTGATTCTCGGTGTGCAAGTTCTGTTCGGCTTTCAGTTCAACGGCATCTTCCAGGAGTTGTTTGTCGAACTTCCGTACCCCTCGCGCGTGCTGGAAACCTGCGGCCTTACGCTCCTCATGGTCTCGATCGCCTTCCTGGTCGCGCCTTCCATGCATCATCGTCTTGTCGAGGGCGGCCGGGACAACGCGCGCGTGCTGAAACTCGCCACCGATTTCGCCGGCTTCGCTTTGCTGCCGCTCGCCTTCGCGCTGGCGTTCGACATGTTCGTCGCCGTCGCATGGACGCTCGGTCTCGTCACGGGAATCACGATCGGGGCGACATTTTTTCTGGTGACGATTTTATCTTGGTACCTCCTAGGATTTCTTTTGCGGAGCAAGAAACCCACTATGGCGAAAGATAAGACCGTGCGCACGCCACTCGACGTGCAAGTCGATCAGCTCCTCACCGAGGCGCGCCTCATCATCCCAGGCGCCCAAGCCCTGCTCGGATTTCAGTTTGCCGTGACCTTGATGCGAGCCTTCGCCGAATTGCCCGATGCCGTGAAAATGCTCCATGTCGCGGCCCTGTGCTGCATCGGGCTTGCCGTTATTTTGCTGATGGCCCCCGCCTCGATCCATCGCATCGCTTTCGGTGGCGAGGACGATCCGGCCTTTGTCAAGGTTGCGTCCTGGCTCGTTATTGCCGCGCCGTTGCCGCTCGCATTTGGAATTGCCCTCGACACCTTCGTCGCCGCTGGTCGTGCCCTGCAGTCGGATCGCGCTGCGAGCTTACTCGGTCTGGCGGCAGTCGTCGTTTTGTTGGGCACCTGGTATGTGTACCCGCTCGCACAACGGCTCTTGCGAAAAAAGGGCCGTCCATGAACGCCAAGCTTGCAGCGCGTAGCCCGGATTGAATAAAGTGAAATCCGGGGCCGCCGATCAGGGCGGAATTGCCGCTCCCGGATTTCGCTGCGCGCAATCCAGGCTACTTTCTCCACTGCATCCAACTCCTCCCCTTCCCTCTCTGCGCCGGATCGAATTTCTCGCCGCCGAACCGCGCCATGAACTTCTCCGCATCCGCAGCGCCAGCGAAGCAGTCCACGACCGCATGCCGGCTATCGTCCCGATCGCGCACCACGCGCGCTGGCTCGGTGCGGAGCCGGACCCGCGCGATTTGTTGCGACCGTTTCCCGCCGCACTCATAAGAATGATTCGTCCGCCGCGCTGAATCGCGGGGACATCAGAGCTTCCCGAAACGCTTTGGTGGGTACGGCGCGGAGCTTGTCATCGGGCCGGCCACTTCGGGCCGGACCCGTTGGCGCCTTTGCCTATCCTACGCTCGCTGCCTCGACGGCGAACGGCCGCGCGGCAGCTCTGTGGCGTAAAGCAGCCGCGCGTTCCGTGAGATGGCGCGGCAGAAATTGACCCATATCGGACAAGTTGCCTGCAATCAGATATATGGCCGATATAAAAGGGAGTTCGCTATGACGAAAGTGCGCGTTGCAGGCTTTTCGATCTCGCTCGACGGTTTCGGAGCAGGGCCTGAGCAAAGTCTTGAAAATCCGCTCGGCAAACGCGGGCGGGAACTGCACCAGTGGCTGTTCGGTACGCGCATGTTTCAGGCAATGATCGGTAAGGACGGCGGCTCGGACGGCGTCGATGACGCCTACGCATATCGTTCGATGGACGGGTTCGGCGCGTTCATCCTCGGCCGCAATATGTTTGGGCCTATTCGCGGTCCGTGGCCGGACGAGAGCTGGAAGGGCTGGTGGGGCGACAATCCGCCCTATCACGCGCCGACCTTTGTGCTGACGCATCATCCGCGCGATCCGATCGAGATGGAAGGCGGCACCACCTTCATCTTCGTGACCAACGGTATCGAGGCGGCGTTGGACCAGGCGAAACAAGCCGCCAATGGTCGCGACGTGAAGATCGGCGGTGGCGTCGAGACGGCGCGTCAATATCTTCGCGCCGGGCTGGTCGATGAGCTGCATTTCGCCTTGTCCCCGGTCGTGCTCGGGCAAGGCGAAGCGATGTTCGCCGGGATCGACCTGCCGGCGCTCGGCTATCGCGTCACCGAACATCAGGCGACCGAGCATGCCACCCACGTCGTTCTCGGCCGATAGGCGTTCTACGGGCACCCGTTCAATTTCGCCAAAGAGGCCTGAAGTTCGCTATTGGCTCTCAACTGCCTCCATGGCGAATGGTCGACGCGGCCGCTCTTGGGGGTAAAACAGCCGCGCCAGCCAACGTCTAGCGAGGCAGTTTTTGACCCATATCGACCGTTTGCCTTGAGGCATCGGTGCGATGCAGCATGGGCAGCGTGCAGCTATCCCGATCATTTACTCAATCACCTCGCCGGCGCTTACGCGCACCCTCACCCGCCGCCCAGCCGCTGCGCCATCAGCACGATGGTCCTGCGGTAGACCTCGGAGTGATTCCATTCACGCATCGCCACCTCGAAATTCGGCGTGCCCGCGGTAAACGGCGCGCCGGCCCGCCAGCCATTGGTCTTGAGCAGATTGGCGGTCGAGGCCAGCACATCTGGAACGGAATGGCGCAGATCGACATGGCCGTTGCCGTCGTAGTCGACGCCGTACTTGATGTACGACGAAGGCAGAAACTGTGTCTGGCCGATCTCGCCGGCATAGGCGCCGATGAGATCGCGCAACGGCAGATCGCCGCGCTGGACGATCTGCAGGGCGGCGATAAGCTCGCGCTGGAACAGCTCGGTGCGGCGGCAGTCATGCGCCAGCGTCGCCACCGTGCGAATCACCGGCAGCTTGCCCATGTCGCCGGTGCCGTTGTCGCTTTCCAGCGTCCAGATCGCCACAATCACCGGCGCGGGCACGCCAAATTGCTGCTCAATGCGCCCGAGCAGCGCGGCGTGCACCTGCATCAGTTTCCTGGCGCGGCTGATGCGCGCCGGGATGACCCGGGTGGCGGCATATTCCTCGAAGCTCTTGGCGTGGAACATGCCGCGCTGGCGGCGGTCGAAGGCGAGGACGGCGGGGTCGGGCGTCAGGCCGGCGAAAGCCTGGTCGATGACCCCGCGCGAGACGCCCTGGCCCTGCGCGTCGCGCGCGATCGCGGCCAGGAAAGCGTCGAAGTCGCCGCCGCATGGCGCGGCGACCGCGGGGGCGGCGAGGAGCAGCAGGACGAGGGCAAGGAGGAGGCGGCAGGACTTCCGCATCGGCGTATCCTATCCCGTAAAGACCCAACCCGTCACATCATATATCGTGAAAGCACCCCTGAGGTTTCGACGATGGCAATGGACGATGGACGAAGCTTGATCGACCGTAGAGTCCTCCTCGGAGCCGGCGCGGCGGCGATCGCCGGCGTGCCGTCGCCTACGTTCAGTCAACAGCAACAGTCCGGCACGGCCGGCATTGCTGACGGCTCGCAAGGTGCAAGAGCCGCCGCCGATTCGATCGCCGATTTCATCACCGGCTTCGATCTTAACAGCGCTCCGCCGGTTGCAGTCGAACGTGCGCGCACGGCCTTCATCGACACCGTCGGTGTTATGCTGGCGGGAAGCCAATTGCCCCCGGCCGATATCGCCTGCGACGTTGTCAAAGTCACGGGCAGCACGCCGGCGGCGACCATCGTAGGCCGGGATCTGCGCGCCGCGCCTCAGCTTGCGGCGCTTGCCAACGGCGTTGCCGGCCATTGCATGGATTTCGACCTTACTTATTTCGCCGGCCAGTCGATTGCAGCAGTGATCCCGGCGATCCTGCCGGCCGCAGAGACGAGCGGCGCAAATTCCGCCGAAATGCTTTCCGCATTCATTATCGCTGCGGAAATTGCCGGTCGTGTCAGTCGCGCAGCGAACGAAGCCTGGCGCGTTGGCGGCTGGCACAGCACCGGCACCATCGGCGTCGTCGCGGCAGCCGCCGCTTGCGCTCGGCTCCTGAAGATCGAGCGCGAGCACATTCGCGACGTCATCGGGATCACGGCGTCGCTGGCGAGTGGCGTCACCGTTAACTTCGGCAGCATGACCAAGCCCCTGCACAGCGGACACGCCGCCCACGACGGGATGCTCGCCGCCATGCTCGGCGCCCGCGGGTTCACCGCGAACGCCCGGGCGCTCGAAGGCAAGCTCGGTTATTTTGAGAGTTTTTCGCGCGGCCTGTCCTGGTCGCCCGAACCGTTCGACAGCCTGGGCAAGAGTTACGACCTCGTGGATTTTGGGTACAAGCTCAAGCCCTATCCGTGCGGCGGCCTTGGACATACCGCGATAGACGCCGCGCTCGAATTGCGTGACGCGGTGGCGCCCGGCGAGATTGCGCACGTCGACGTCGCCATCACGCGATACGCCGCGCAGCGTTATTCCGATCAATATCCGCGCTCAGCGGAGAGCGCTAAATTCAGCGGTCCTTATCTCGCCGCCTATACGTTCGTGCACGGCGCCCCCATGCTCGCCGCATTCACCGAGGAGGCTCTGCACGATGAGGCGGTGCGCGCCTTCGCGCAAAAGGTCTCGCTTTCGATCTACCAGGACTATGCCGATCTGCGGGAGGAGTCGCCCGCCAAGGTCACGGTGATCTACCGCGACGGCCGCAGCATCGAGCGCACCAAGTATTATCCGAGCGGGTCGACGCAGGCGCCGATGTCGGCTCGGCAGATCAAGGCCAAGTTCGACATTTGCGCGGCGCAGGCAGTCGATCGGACAACAGCCGACAAGATCCATGCAACGCTGAGCACTCTTGGCGAGCAGCCGTCGCTGGATGATTTTTGGCCGCTGTTACGCAAAACCTGACGCATTCGCGGTCGGACCGAACGACGGCAGCACTATTTCGGCACTTCAGCGACATCACCACGTTGGGCTAGCACGGCTCTTCTCGAGGCAATAAGCTGGCAGACAGGCGAGAGAAGAAGCACGTCAGGGAGTACAAGCCATGATGATTGACATGCACGCGCATTGGAAACCCTCCGAGGTCGCTGACGCGCTGCGGGCGCGCACACGGGAACCGCGCATCGTTCGTGGAACAGATGGGGTCGAGATGCTGAAAGCGCCACGCATGGCCGATACCCCGCTGGCCGAGGCGTTCAATGAAGCCGTGGTGGAACTGGCGCGCATGGACCGGCAGGATATTTCGGTAAGCGTCCTGTCGGTGCTCGGCTCGTTCTGCTGGATCGAGGCACAGCCGATCGACGAGGCACTGCCGCTGTGCCGGAAGGTGAATGATGGGCTAGCGACGATCTGTGCGAGGCATCCCGGCCGGTTCGCGGCGTTTGCGGCATTGCCGTTGACCGATATGGCGGCGGCCGCAGCGGAATTCGAACGCGTGTTGGGGCTTCCGGGGGTGATCGGGGCGCAGTTGCCCGGAAACTTGTTCTTGACGCGCGATGACGCCGAGGCCGCGCGGCCGCTGCTGGCGGTGGCTGATCGCCATAAGGCGGTCGTTTTCATTCATCACGGGCCGCGGCCGGGCGACGCGTTCCCCAAAGTCGCCGGCGGGACAGACAACGCTCGGCGACGCATCGGCACGCTGGATATGCAGGCAAGTCTGTCGTCGGTGATGGTGACGTTGTGCCTGACCGATCTTCTGGCGGATTACCCCGATGCTACCGTCGTGGTGCATAATCTGGGCGGCAACATCCCCTTTGAGGTCGAGCGGATGGATCATCGCTGCCTACTCGACACGCCCGATGAAGAGCTGCCTTCCGCCCGGTTTCGCCGGGCCGCCGCGGTATATGTCGACTGCAACTCCTTCGGGCCGCGGGCGATCGAGGCGGCGGTGCGGCTATACGGGGCCGAACGGATCGTGTGCGGCACGGACGGCAGTGCGTTCGGCGTAGACTGGACGCGAAAAGCGCTGGAGGAGGCCGAGATCGGGGCAGAAGCGCGAGAGGCGATCCTCCATCGTAATGCGGCAGCGATCATGGCGCGCGTTGCAGAGGGCGTGGTTGGAGCGAAGGTTGCCGCCTGACGACCTATGAGACGTCTCATTCATCTCAACCTCTTCATACAGAGCCGCGGTCATCACGAAGCCGCGTGGAGGCATCCGAAGTCGTCGACGCTGGCGCTCACCGACATCGACTACACGGTGGAGATGACGAAGAAGGCCGAGGCGGGCCTATTCGATTCAATCTTTCTCGCAGACGTGCTCGGCCTCTGGAACGACGTGCAGACCACGCCCTTCAATTGGTTGGAGCCGATTACCACGCTCGCTGCACTCTCGATGGTTACTAAGCGTATCGGTCTTATCGCCACAGCCTCGACCACTTACACGGAACCTTTCAACCTCGCGCGCTACTTCTCGTCGCTCGACCACATCAGCCACGGCCGGATCGGCTGGAACATCGTCACGACATGGTCGTCGCAGGCGGGCGGTAACTTTGGCGGCATTGGCGAGGTCAGCCACGCCGACCGTTACGAGCGCGCCGAGGAGTACATGAGCGTGGTGAAAGGTCTTTGGGATTCTTGGGGCGATGATGCCGTGCTCGACGACCGGGCCAGCGGGCGCTACGCCAATCCCAACGGTGTTCGGGCGATCAATCATTCGGGTGCACATTATAAGGTGAAAGGCCCGCTCAACCTGCCGCGCTCGCCGCAGGGCCGGCCGGTGTTTGTGCAAGCCGGTTCGTCCGATACCGGAAAGCGATTTGCCGCGCGGCACGCCGAGGCGGTGTTCACCGCGCATCTGGAGAAAGCAACGGCAAAAGCGTTCTACATCGAGCTGAAAGCGCTGGTCGCCGAGGTCGGGCGCAATCCTGCCGACGTCATTGTACTGCCGGGCTTTAGCCCGATCATCGGCTCGACTGAAGCCGAGGCGCGGCGCTTTTCCGACGAACTTAACGCGTTGTCTGATCCGGAGGTCGGCCGCAATCGCATGTCTCTGCGTTTCGGCGGACACGACTTCTCACATTTGCCGCTTGACCGTCCGCTGACGGTCGCCGACTTCCCCGATCCGAAGGAGAATGAGGCGTCGCGAAGCCGCACCGAGGTCATCGTTGGTTATGTCCGCGAGCAACACCCGACGCTACGCCACTTGCTCGCCAAGCTCGCGGGGGCGCGCGGCCACTTCGTCTTCGAAGGCACGCCCGAGCAGGTCGCCGACCTTGTCCAGGACTGGATCGAGGAAGGCGTTGCCGACGGCTTCAACCTGATGCCCCCGGTGCTGCCGGAGATGCTCGACCGCTTCATCGAGCATGTCGTTCCGATCCTACAAAAACGCGGTTTATTCCGAACGGCCTACGAAGGAGAAACGCTCCGCTCGCATTTCGGCCTGTCGCGGCCGGACGTGCGCTATTCCTGATCAACGCATGCATCCCCCTCTAATGTCTGGTGTGCCTGTTAGGAGAACGCGATGAGGCGACGTGACTTGGTGACGATTGGATTGGTGGCCGCCGTAAGTGGAGGGTTTGCGCTGCGATTTTCGTTCGCGCAGGGGACCTATCCAACCCGGCCCATCCGACTGATCATTCCGTTTCCGCCGGGCGGTGGATTTGACGCAATAGGCCGCCCCTGGGCGGAGAAAATTCAGCCGCTGCTCGGAACCGTCTTTGTTGAGAATGAGGGCGGTGGGGGCAGTTCACTTGGAGCTGCCACTGTCGCCCATTCGCAACCGGACGGCTACACCATCCTGTTGGGTGGGTCGAGCACTCACATCACCGAAGCAATCCTTAAAACAAGGCCGCTTTACGATCCGATAAGAGACTTTGAGCCGATTTCTAACATTGCGGTGTCTGCCTTCGCGATCGCTGTAAATCCGTCGATCCCGGCCAATACGTTGCAGGAGTTCATCGATTACGACAAAGCGAATCGCGGCAAGCTTTCTTATGGTCACGCCGGTGTTGGTTCGCTCAACCATCTAACGGGAGAATTGTTTAAGTCGTTAGCTGGACTGTCCGACCTTGTTCAGGTTCCCTATCGCGGGTCCGGACCGGCGACCGCAGACACTATCGCTGGTCACGTGGCAATGGTGACGCCCGCAGTGACCGGACAACTCATTGCTTATCACCGTACCGGTAAGCTGCGGATCTTGGCTGTGACCAGTCCGGCGCGCCTCGCTGCGGCGCCCGACATACCCACTGCGATCGAGACTCTCCCGGGCATGACCTCTCAACAAAGCATTGGCTTGTTTGCGCCTGCGCGGACGCCGACCGCAATAGTTGAGCAGATTGCACTCGCGAACCACAATGCGCTCGCAGAGCCGGATTATCAGAAAATGCTGATTGAAACCGGGTTTGTCCCGGATTTGGATTCCTCGCCTGCGAAGTTTCAGCGGCTTATCGAGGATGAAATCATCAAATGGACGCCCATCGTAAAGGCGCTCGACGTCAAAATCGATTGAATTAAACCGGGCCGTCCTCCCCGCGGTCGAGCTGCTTGTTAACGGCTTGAAGGGTCGGGTGAGACAAGGGAATGGGCCGTTTCGCCATAGCTAGCCTCAGATGAATGTCAGCTTTTGGCACATCGCGACTGGTCGACTTGTCGCTATTACGGTCGCTAATCGGGGAGAGCGGACATCAGGCCGAGCGCCGAAAATGGCGAGATTGACCCATCGCGCCATTTCGCGCGTAGCATTTGCGTGCTGCACGTCGCGATACCACCCATTGCGTTTCCTCAGCCCGGCAAGAATCTGGAATCAGCGTATTTGTTCCCCATCTCAAACGCCTTCTGATAATCTGAGGCGCTGTGGATCATGCATGGGGAGAAGGCCATGGGCAGGGGTCTGCTGGTTGCCGCGTTCGATTTCTCGACCGCGCACACCGACGAGTTCCATGACTGGTACGATCTGGAGCATATTCCCGAGCGCGAGGGGGTTCCGGGGTTCGGCGCTTGTGAACGTTGGATAAGCGACGAGCAGCCGACGGTGTCAGTGGCCACCTATGATCTCGACTCGGTCGACGTGCTGCGTAGCAAGGCCTACGCATCCGTCGCCTACGGCAATCTGTCGGTCTGGTCAAAGCGCGTGACCGCGATGTGCAAACGGTTGCTGCGGTTCGAAGGCACGCAGATCACGCCCGGTGATGCGGCGGCGCCGGAGGGAGCCCGGGCACTGCTTCTTAATGCGATGAACATCGCGCCCGAGGCGGAGGACGATTTCAATGCGTGGTACGACCAGGAGCACCTCGACGCGCTTGCCGGTGTTCCGGGCACCTTGGCTGCGCGGCGCTATCGGTCGACGGAGGCTAACGGAGGCACGCATCGGTACGTGGCGATCTATCACCTTGAGTCGCCAGACGTGACACGGAGCACGGCGTGGAAGGCTGCCGTGGATACGCCATGGAGCGCCCGAGTGCTCCCGCACTTCCGCGACCGACTCCGCATCCTGACGCACCGCTACGTTCGCGGCGGCTGAGCGTTCGGGAGAGTAGGCGACTATCCCGGCGGCGAGCGCGCGACTAGCGGCTATGTCGGCAATTGGCACAAAGCGTCGTTCTGTTGCCGCGCAGCGAGCGGTCGCTTTCGGGGGCAAAGCGGCATGGCCCAAGCCAGCCGTAGCGACTGTGTTTTTTGCCGAAGCTACCCCCGATTTAGTGACTTTCGGAGCGGTTCGTTAAGCGCGTCTATTTGACGTTCTTCATCACCCAGTCGTCGATCACTTTGGCGATCTCGAGATTGTTTTTCTCGATCATCACCATGTGACCGTTGCCGTGGATGCCTTTGCTCTGCAGCGGCATCCACTCGATGGTCATGCCGGCCTGCTTGAGATATTTCACCGTGCAGCCGTCATAGATCTGGTGATACGAGGCTTCGGCCGAGATCACCACCGACGGAATATTTTTCAGATTGGGGAGCTGTCGCGCCGGCGCCTTCTGCATCCAACAGACAAATTGGTTCGGGCCGTCGGGCTTCTCATCGCGCACGACCGCGATCTCGCTCGGATCCTTCACCGGCGGATCGTAAGTCAGCGGGATGTCGGCCGGTCCCCACGGACGGGTCTTCCCGGTAGCAATGATGGTGTTCTCGAAGGGCGGGCCGGCCGGCTCGATCGCTATGATGCCTTTGACGAGCTTCGGCCGCACGTCAGGAATGAGCCAGCTGAACGGTCCCGATTGCGAATGCGTCAAAATGATCGCGGGACCGATCTTGTCGAGGAGCGCGGCGCCGGCGTCCTGATTGCGCTGCTCCGTGAGTTCGGGGGAGATCACGGTCTCGACTTGCGTTGCATAAAATTGGTCGAAGACGGGGTTGCCCATCTTGCCCTTATTGGCGCCTTCGCCAGGCCATTGCGTGTGCTTCTCGCGCCCCGGCCAGGTGCCGTCGGTTTCGATCGCGGTGAATTGGAATTGCTCGTTCTGCGCCGTGAACATCCGCGTCGTGCCGTCGCCAGGGTGGTAAGCGGAGCGGCCGCGCATCGGCTGATCGACCATGTAGACGACGTAACCGAGGCTGACGAAATATTCGGCCCAGCCTTCGCGCCCGTCCGGCGTCCCCATCCAGTTGGTCGCGGTTTGCGCCGCACCGTGAATCAGGACCAACGGGTAGGGGCGGCGCTGATTCTTCGGCGCCAGGACCTCGACATAGATCTGGCCCTCCATGATCTTCTTGTCGGGGTCGCCGACATAATGGCCGCCGACATAAAAAAAGCCGCGCTTGGCGACCATGGACTGATCGACCGCTGGCACCGGCAGCTTCACTTCGGCGAGTGCCGGTGCGCCCGGCAGCGACAGTCCAAGCAGGACCAAAGGCAATGCGATCGACGCGATGCCGCGTATCGTCATGACAATCCTCCCCAAGGAAATGATCTCTGCTTTTTGCTTGCCGTAAGCGTGCGTCTGCCCATCTTGCCTTGTCAATGCGTGGGCAGCGGCTTGCCTCATGCGTGGCCCACGCTTAGGTCAGTTTCAATGTTCGGTGAAACGACGCATGACCGAGAAGAGCGCCCCACGACCGCACGGCAGATCGCTATCACGGTCGCTTTCGGGCTAAGAGCGGACACCGAGCCGAGCAGCCCCATCGACGCCTATGACCCACAACGATACGATACGGCCGCTACCATTTCAGCGACTGAATAGGCCGAACATCTAATGAAGCTCTATGTCACGCTCCGCTCGCCATACGCGCGGTTAGCGCGCATCCTCGTTCTTGAGAAAGGACTCGAGAACCGCGTTGAGATTATCCAGGCGAAAACGCGTACCTCGGGCAGTCCCTACTATCAGATCAATCCCTCTGGCCGCGTGCCCTTTCTGGTTGATGATGCCGGCATTGGCATGGAGGACAGCCAGCTCATCTGCGCCTATCTCGATAGCCTCGACGGTAAGCCTCGATTCCACGACCCGCTCCGTGCATCCGACTGGGATTACCTACGGCTCGAATACGCGGCGCGCAGTCTGTGTGAAGGAATCTGCGTATGGGGGCGCGAAATGGGTCGCCCCGAAAGTGAACGTTCGCCCACGGTCCTTGCTCATGAGGTAGCCCGCGCGAAGCGCATGGCAGACGTTTTTGAGGACCGCGTAACCGATCCGCTGATGCGGGGGGCGCCCTGCATGGCACACTTAATCCTCGCTGTGGCTCTCGATATGGCGAAGCGCGGCTCCGGCGATCTCACCGATGGCCGCCCGCGGCTCGCTACCTGGATGCGCTCGATCTCTGATCTTCCTTCAATGCAGAGGACGGCCCCACCCTAAAACCTAATGTCTCCCTTTGCGCAAAGCGGCGGGGTGGAGGAGCTTACCGTGAAAGACATCAAGCAGCTTTTGCAGCCCTGATGGAGCGATGCGCATGCTTCACTTTTTCGGCCGGCCGCTGCATATGATCGCGGCGCATCGGGTCGCAACACGTGCACAATGACATCGTACCGGTTCTGGTGATCGGCGGCGGGCCGGTGGGGCTGGCGCTTGCCGGCGATCTCGGCTGGCGCGGCGTTGCCTGCACGCTCGTCGAGCAGAGCGACGGCTCGATCTATCAGCCGCGCATGGATCTGGTCGGCGTCCGCACCATGGAATTCTGCCGGCGCTGGGGTTTTGTGCCGGCGGTCGAAGGCTCGCCCTACCCGCGCGACTACGCGCAGGACAATATCTATCTGACCAGCCTCACGGGTTATGAGTTGGGACGCGAGCGCTTTCCCGGCATCGGCCAGGCGCCGCCGCCGAAGGAAAGCCCGCAACGGCGCGAGCGCTGCCCGCAAAACATGTTCGATCCGATTTTGCGCGCCTTTGCGGCTTCGCAAAAAAGCGTCGCGCTGCGCTACCGCACGCGGCTCGTCTCGTTCACGCAAAATGCCGACCTGGTCACGGCCGTGGTCGAAAATGCCGAGACCGGCGCGCGCGAGGAGATTTTGGCGCGCTATATCGTTGGCTGCGACGGCGCGCGCAGCCTGGTGCGCGAGACGCTCGGCATTGCGATGCAGGGCAATCCGGTGCTGACCCACACCACCAACGTGATCTTCCGCTGCCCGCAGCTGTTGTCGCTGCATGACAAGGGCAAGGCCTACCGCCACATCTTCATCGGGCCGGAAGGCACCTGGTCGACCATCGTCGCCATCAACGGCCGCGACGAGTGGCGCTTCTCCATCATCGGCGGCTCCGAGCAGCGCGACTATACGACCGACGACATCAAGGCCGCGATCCGCCGCGCTGTCGGCCGCGATTTCGATTTCGAGATTTTGAGCGTGCTGCCATGGGTGCGGCGCGAGCTGGTCGCCGATCATTATCGGGGCGGCCGCGGCTTCATCGCCGGCGATGCCGCTCACGTCATGTCGCCGACCGGCGGCTTCGGCATGAATACCGGCATCCAGGACGTGGTCGATCTGTCGTGGAAGCTGGCCGCCACCATCGAAGGCTGGGGCGGCGATGGCTTGCTCGATTCCTACAGCATCGAACGCCAGCCAATTGGAACGCGCAACGTCACCGAGGCGAGCGGCAATTTGCGCCGCATGTTGTCGGTTTCCCCTCATCCCGATCTTCTCGACGACACGCCCCAGGGCGCGGCGACGCGTGAAAAAGTCGGGCGCGAATTTTCCGAAACCATGCGCCGCGAATGGTTCACGCTGGGCGCGCATCTCGGCTACCGCTACGAAAACTCGCCGATCTGCTGGCCGGACGGCACCGCGGCGCCGCCCGACGACCCGCGAGCCTATGTGCCGACCGCGCGGCCCGGCCACCGTGCGCCCCATGCCTTCCTCGCCGACGGCCGCTCGACCCTCGATCTGTTCGGGCGCGGCTTTGCGCTACTCGGTTTCGGCGCGGACGCCACGCAGGCGGCGCCGCTCCTGGAGGCGGCCAAACAACGTCATCTGCCGCTGACCTTCACGGCGATTGCCGAGCCCCCTATTGCCGCCCTTTACGAGCGCAAATTCGTGTTGGTACGCCCCGACGGCCATGTCGCCTGGCGCGACGACCGCATGCCGGAAGACGCGCTATGCGTTATCGACGTGGTGCGCGGCGCGGCCGATCGCGGTAAGATGAATTGAGCCATTCCCCACAGCCGAGGCATCCGATGAAGGTCCCCTCCCGCGAAGAACTCGCCCAATCCGGAACGCTTGAAGAGCTTTACGGCAAGCTCGGTCAGGTCGGCATCGCGCCGGGCTGGGCCAAGAAGGTCGCCTCATTGTGGCCGGAGCCGAAGAAGAATTTTGCGCCGGCGCACTGGAAATACGAGCAGGCGCGCGGCGCGCTCGATGCCGCCGGCCGGCTGATCAATACCGAGCTCGCCGAGCGGCGCAATCTCATCCTCTATAATCCGGTCTCGGACGCCAGCTACGGCACCGTGCGCACCATGGTCGCCGCCTATCAGATGATCATGCCGGGCGAATGGGCGCGCTCGCATCGCCACACGCCGAACGCGCTGCGGCTTATCCTCGATTCCGAGGCCGGCACCTATACCGAGGTCGACGGCGTCAAGATTGCCATGGAGCCGGGCGACGTGCTGCTGACGCCGAACTGGTCGAGTCACGGTCACGGCAACGACAGCCGCGCCTGCGCCTATTGGCTCGATTTCCTCGACGTGCCGCTGGTGCAACTGCTCGAACCGATGTTCTTCGAGCCGGCCGAGGAGGACTCTACCCACGAAGCGTTCGAGAAGGCGCCGCCGACCAAAAATTCGCCGTTCGTGTTTCCGTTGAGCGAAACATTGAAACGCCTCGACGCCGCGGCGCCGACGCCGGCCGGCCGGTTCGGCACCCAGGTCGAGCTCGGCAATCCGGCCATGGACACGATCGGGCTGCACATGATGCGGCTCGCGCCGAAGGTCAAAACCGCGCCGTACCGCACCACCGCCAACAATATGTACGCGGCGGTCCAAGGCACCGGCGCCACCACGGTCGACGGCCAGCGTTTCGAATGGCGCCGCGGCGACGTCATCGCCGCGCCGGCCTGGCTGCCGCACTTCCACGAGGCCGCCGAGGACGCGATGCTGCTGCGCGTCACCGACGCGCCGGTGATGCAACGGCTCGGCTTTTATCGCGTCGACGGTGAAACGCCAGCGGCGCATTGATCGCGCAGCCGCCCGATGCGGCAGCGATCAGACCGCGACTTTGTTGAGGAAGCTTTCGATCTCGGCGCGCAGATTGCCGACCGAGGTGTCGACCGACTGCGACGCGGTCAGCACGGTCTCCGCCGCCGCGCGGGTTCCGATGGCGGCTTCCGAGACCTTGCCCAGCGCCGAGACGACGAGGCTCGTGCCGCTCGCGGCGTTCACCGCATTGCGCGAAATCTCCGACGTCGCGGCGCTCTGCTGCAGGATCGAAGCGGCAGCGCTGGCGGCGCGCGTGCTGATCTCGTTCATGCTCTCTTCGATGCCGTGCACCGCCGCGACGGCGCCGCCGGTCGATTCTTGCACCGCCAGGATGTGACGCGCGATCTCCTCGGTCGCCTTGGCGGTTTCCACCGCCAGCGATTTGACCTCCGACGCAACGACGGCAAAACCGCGCCCCGCCTCGCCGGCCCGCGCCGCCTCGATGGTGGCGTTGAGCGCCAAGAGGTTGGTCTGGCCGGCAATGTTGCGGATCAGCGCGACGACGTCGCCGATCTTCTGCGCCGCCTGTTGCAGGCCGGCATACTGGCCGTTGGTCGCCTTGGCATTGCTCACGGCGTTGCCGACCAATTCGGTGGTCTGAGCCAGTTGCTGATTGATCTCGGCGATCGAGGCCGACAATTCCTCGGCCGAACCGGCCACCAATGTGACATTGTCCGCGGCGTCGTTGGATTCGCGTAGCGCCCCTTCGGCGTGTTGCGTCGTCTCGTGCGACGAACCGATCAGCGCGTTGGCGGTCGATTTCATCGCGTCGGTGGAATTGCTGACGATGCCGAGCACTTCCTCGACCCGCTTGCGGAACGACGAGATCGCGCTCTCGGTCGCCAGCTGGCGGTTTTCCTGCGCCAGCATGGTATCGCGCTGCTGCTCGAGCCGTTGCCGCTCGGTGATGTCCTCATGGGTCGCGACCCAACCGCCGTCCGGCATCGGCTGACGGACGACGCGGATCAGCCGGCCGTCGGCAAGCTCGTCGATCCGGCTCGAAACCTTTTCGGCAGAATGCTTGCCCAACGCGCCGAGCTTTTGGTCCACCGCGCCGGCATTCTTATCGCCTTTGAGGAGGCCGTTCATGACCCTGTGCGCGATGATCGCTTCATGGGACGTGCCGGCTTTCAAGAGTTCGGGCGGCAGGCGATAGAGGCTCGCGTACCGTTCGTTACAGATAACGAGACGCTTGCTGCCGTCGAACATGCACAGGCCGTGCGTCATGTTCTCCAGCGCCGTGGTGAAACGCAGATTGGTTTTTTCCAGCGACAATTGCCGGCGGACCCCGGCGACGACGGTGATCAGCTCGAGCAGCGTCAGAACCGCGGCAGCGGCAAAATAGACCGTCCGGTGGCGCTCGTAGTCGGCGAGAGTTCCGGACGCGTCAGGCACCAGGAAGACGAGGCCGATCCAGAAAACGGCGATGATCGCCAAGCTCAACAGCGGCGCGGGCTGCAACAGGGCGCGGAGGTGGTGGGACAAGCGATGGTCAGCCGTTTTCGCAGGATATTTCAGCGCTTTAATGCCATGAGCCGGGTTCGAATTTGGTTAAAAGACGCGATCATTCGCGCTCGACGAGCAAGGTTCTGCGGGGTTTTCGGCATTTACCGCTCGTTAATGTCTTGCCCGCGCGGCGCGCCCTCGACCGCATGCGGCCGCGCCGGAGCCATGCATACGCGGCAGAAACAGACGGAATGGTGGGTAGCCGCGTCCGTTTCGCTGTGAGACTATTGCCTCCCGCCACCCGCCAAGCTTTGTACTTTCGCCATCATGAATGCAGGCATCGGACAAACGGTACGCCGCAAGGAAGACGCACGCCTCGTCACCGGCCGCGGCAATTACAGCGACGACGTCAATCTGCCGGGTCAGGCTTACGGCGCCGCGGTGCGTTCGCCGCATGCCCATGCGCTGATTCGTTCGATCGACGTCGCAGCGGCGCGCGCCATGCCCGGCGTGCTCGCGGTGTTGACCGGCCAGGACGCGCTGGCAGACGGCCTCACGCGCATTCCGCACCTCGCCGCCGCCGGCACGCCGCCCGACATCGTGCTGACCAACCGCGACGGCTCGCCGGTGCCGGTGGCGCCGCATCACGTGCTGGCGGCCGATCGCGTCCGCCACGTCGGCGCCGCGGTTGCTTTTGTCATCGCCGAGACGGTAGCCCAGGCCAAAGACGCCGCCGAGAAAGTGGTCGTCGACTATGAGCCGCTGCCGGCGGTGATCGACGCGACGGCTGCCGTCGCGCCTGACGCGCCACGGCTTTACGACGATTTGCCCAACATCATGATCGATGCCGAAGTCGGCGACGCCAAAGCGACCGATGCGGCGTTCGCGCGCGCCGCCCATGTCACGCGGCTCGACACCTGGGTCAATCGCGTCACCGGCGTGCCGATGGAGCCGCGTGCCGCCGTCGGCAACTATGACGCGGCGACCGGACGCTACACGCTCTACGCCGGCTCCGGCGGCATCGTGCGCCAGAAGAAAGAGATAGCGGCGATCTTAAACGTGCCGTTCGAATCGGTGCGCGTCGTCGCTCACGAGATCGGCGGCAATTTCGGCACCCGCAACAGCTTCTTTCCCGAATTCGCGCTGGTGGTGTGGGGCTCGCGCAAGGTCGGGCGGCCGGTGAAATGGACCGCCGAGCGCCACGAGGCCTTCGTCACCGACTATATGGGCCGCGATCTCACGGTCTCCGCCGAGCTCGCGCTCGACGCCGATGGCCGCTTCCTCGCGTTGCGAACCAACAATCTCAGCAATGTCGGCGCGCACAGCGGCTCCTATGTGCCGCTGGTGAAGGGCGTCGGACTGGTGACGTCGGGCTATCGCATTCCCGTCTCGCACATCCGCGCGCGTGCCGTCCTCTCGACCACCATGTGCACCACGCCGTACCGCAGCGCCGGCAGGCCGGAAGTGATCTACGTCATCGAGCGGTTGATCGACAAGGCAGCGCAGGAACACGGCTTCGATCGCGTCGCGCTGCGCAAGCGCAATCTCATTCCGCCGTCGGCATTCCCCTACAAGAATCCGCAAGGCATCACCTACGACAACGGCACCTATCGCGTGGTGATGGATCGCGCCATGGCGCTCGGCGATTGGAAAGGCTTCAAGCGCCGCCGCGCCGAGGCGCGCAAGAGGAAGCGCCTGCGCGGCATCGGGCTGTGCTGTTATCTTGAAACCACCGGCGGCTATCCGCGCGAGCGCGCCGACATCACCGTGCACCCGCAAGGCCGCGTCGACGTCGTGGTCGGCACGCTCTCCAGTGGCCAAAGCCACGAGACCACGTTTGCGCAATGCGTGGCGGAGTGGCTCGGCGTGCCGTTCGACGACGTCTATGTCGACGAGAGCGACACCGACATCGTCAAGGAAGGCGGCGGCTCGCACTCGGCGCGCTCGATGCGGCTCGCCGGCATCGTCATGGGCAATGCCTCCGACATGGTCATCAAGAAGGGCAAGAAGATCGCCGCCCACATGCTCGAAACCGCCGAGGACGACATCGCCTTTGCCGGCGGCCGCTTCACCGTCAAAGGCACCGACCGTTCGGTCGGCATTTTCGACGTCGCGGCCGCGGCGGCCAATAGCAAAGACCTGCCGGAGGATTTGCGCGGGCCGTTGGCGGCGACCGCCGACGAGACCATCAAGCAACTCGGCTTCCCCTATGGTGCCCATGTCTGCGAGGTCGAGATCGATCCGCAAACCGGCAACCTCGATCTTGTGCGCTACACCGCGGTCGACGACGTCGGCCGCGCCATCAATCCGATGGTGGTCGACGGGCAGACTCACGGCGGCGCCGCGCAAGGCATCGGCCAGGCGCTGTGGGAGTGCTGCAGCTACGACGCCCACGGGCAATTGCTGTCGGCGTCGTTCATGGACTACGCCATGCCGCGCGCCGATCTGTTGCCGTCTTTCACCACCGATATCAGCCAGGTCTTGACGCCGACCAACCGGCTCGGCGTGCGCGGCGCCGGCGAAGGCGGCACCACCGGCGCGCTGGGCGCCGTGGTCAATGCCGTGGTCGACGCGCTCGCCGAATTCGGCGTGACCCACATCGAAATGCCGGTGACGCCGGAGCGTATCTGGCGCGCCATCCAATCGTCCAAAGCGTGACGCGCAAGGGAGCAACCATGCCCGACATTTTGACTCAGCAAGACGGAGCGATCCTGCGCATCATCTTGAATCAGCCGGAGCGCGGCAATGCCGTGTCCGACGAGATGGTCGCGGAACTGACCGGCATCATCGAGGCCGCCGAGAAAACCTCGAGCGTCGTCGTGCTGCGCGGGGCCGGTGCGGATTTCTGCGTCGGCCGCGCCGTGATGGGCTCGACCCCGAAGCACGATCCCGACGCGCTCGAGCGCCGCACCTTCAGCGACGTGGTGTTCAACTGCTATGGCGCCATGCGCAACGCCAAAATCCCGATCGTCGCCGCGGTGCACGGCCGCGCGCTCGGCTTCGGCTGCGCCATCGCTGCGGCCTGCGACATCACGCTGGCGAGCGACAAGGCCGTGTTCCAGGTCCCGGAGATGGCGCACAACATCCTGCCGACCATGGTGATGTCGTCCTTCGTCGATCGCGTGCCGCGCAAGGCGATGAGCTATCTGGTCTATTCGCAAGCCGAGATCGGCCCGGAGCGCGCACTCAGTTTCGGCATCGTCAGCGACGTGGTGCCGGCGGCGAAGCTCGATGAGGCGGTAGCGACGCTATGCGCCGCGATCCTCAAAGCGCCGCGGCCGGCGATCCTCGGCGTCAAGGAATACGTCAAGACAGCGCCCGACATGGCGGTGTTCGGCGCCGTCGAATTCGCCCGCAACCTGCACGCCACCGTCAATTCATCGCACGAGATGCGAAGGAAGCATTAGTTCTTTCCCCTCCCCCTTGTGGGGAGGGGCAGGGGTGGGGTCGTCAGGTAACGCAAAAATTCTAGAGTCCTCGCGCCGCGCGACTATCAATGCACGCGCACCACCTCCCGACCCCCACCCCACCCTCCCCACAAGGGGGAAGGAGCAGTAAGCGGCGCGTGTGTCTTCGATCTGCCAGCACATCGGTGCGTGCCAACGCAATGTTGTGTTCTGTGCCAAAACTTATAGTGTGCCGCGCCGTGACGGGACTTCTCTCAACTTGTGCAGGCGTGTTTAAGCCGCACCACCTCGGGACGCGGCGATGATCACTGTTGCCATCGACATCGGCGGCACGTTTACCGACCTTGTCGGCTTCGACGACAAGGCGGGAAAATTCGTCGAAGCCAAAAGCCTGACGACGCCGCATGAGCTGACCCAGGGCATTCTCGACTGCATCCGCAAAAGCGGCCTTGCGGCCGCCGCGATCGAGGAGCTGATCCACGGCTCGACCATCGCCATCAACACGCTGATCGAGCGCAAGGGCGCCAAGACCGGATTGATCGTCACCCGCGGCACCCGCGACGTCTACATCATCGGCCGCGGCAACCGCCCGGAAGCCTATAATCTGTTTTTTCATCGTCACCGGCCGCTGGTGCCGCGGCACCTGACGCGCGAGATCGACGAGCGCGTCATGAGCTCGGGCGACGTGCACCATCCGCTCAACAAAGCGAGCGTCACCGAAGCCTGCCGCGCGCTCGCCGCCGAAGGCGTCGAAGCGGTCGCGGTGTGTTTGCTGCACGCTTATGCCAATCCCGACCATGAGCGCATCGCAGGCGCGATGGTGCGCGAAGCGCTGCCGAAATCCTATCTCTCGCTGTCGCACGACATCCTGCGCGAATATCGCGAGTTCGAACGCATGTCGACGACGGTGGTCAACGCTTACATCGGCCCGAAGGTCGGCGGCTATGTGAAAAGCCTGAAGCAAGACCTCGGCGGCGTCGGATTCCGCGGCAGCCTCTCGATCATGCGCTCCAATGGAGGAGTCATGACACCCGAGGTCGCGACCGAGCGGCCGGTGGCGATGATGGAATCGGGGCCGGTCGGCGGCATTATCGCCTCGGCGCGCGTCGGCGGAGCGCTCGGCTTCGCCAATGTGATCTCGTTCGACATGGGCGGCACCACGGCGAAGACGAGCCTGGTGCGTGACGGCGAGCCGACCTTGGCGCCCGGCTATTACGTCGGCGGCTATGCCAGCGGCGATCCGGTGATGCTGCCGATGATCGACGTGGTCGAAGTCGGCGCCGGCGGCGGCAGCATCGCCTGGACCGACGACGTCGGCGCGCTCAAGGTCGGCCCGCAAAGCGCCGGCGCCGATCCCGGGCCGATTTGTTATCGCGGCGGCGGCACGGAACCGACCATTACCGACGCCAATGTGGTGCTCGGCCGGCTCGATCCGCATAATTTCCTCGGCGGCCAGATGGTGCTCGACGCCGACGGCGCGCGCGCCGGTATCGAACAGAAAGTCGCCAAGCCGCTGCGCATGGGCACGATCGAAGCGGCGCAGGCGATCGTCGAAATCGCCATTTCAAAGATGTCGCTGGCGGTGCGCGAAGTGTCGGTCGAGAAAGGCTACGACCCACGCGATTTCGCGCTGGTGGCTTCCGGCGGCGCGGGCCCGCTGCACGTCTGCGCGATCGCGCGCGAACTGCACATCCCGAAAGTGATCGTGCCGCTGTTTCCCTCGCACTTTTCCGCGCTCGGCATGCTGCTCGCCGACGAGCGCCACGATTTCACCCGCACCTTCTTTTGCGATCTCGCCAGCCTCGATTTTGCCGTGCTCGCCACGGTGCATGACGAGATGGCCGGCGAAGCGAAGAAGAGCCTGCGCCACGCCGCCAAGGCCGAATTCCAGACCGAGCTCGACCTGCGTTATGTCGGCCAGGAATTCACGCTCTCGGTGCCGGTGTCGCGCGACCTTATCAAGCGCGGCGACCGGCAAAAGATCCGCGCGGCGTTCGACGCGCTTTACGAGCACCGCTATTCGCACCACTCGCCCGACGAGCCGGTCGAGATGGTCAATATCCGCCTTGCGGCAATCGGCAAGCGCGCGCAGCTTAAATTCCCCAAGCTCGCCGCCAAGGACGCCGCGAAACCGAAACGCCGCGACGTCTATCTCGGCGATCCGAAGAAGCCGGTGTCCTGCCCGGTCTACCAGCGGCCCGATCTCGGCGCCGGCGCGCGCATCGCCGGCCCGGCGCTGATCGAGGAGCACGGCACGACCACGGTGTTGTTCAAAGGCGATACCTGCCGGGTGGCGCGCTCCGGCGAACTGATCATCGACGTCGGAGGCGTGTGATGGCCAAATCCCGCAAACAAGCTTGGCGCCCGAAGAAAAAGCCGCAGCGCCGCAAAGCGCTCGACGCGGTCACCCTCGAAGTCATCCGCAACGCGTTGCCGGCGATTGCCAATGAAATGGCGGCCGACCTGCAACGCACCTCCTACAATATGATGATCTACGAGGTGCGCGATTTCTGCACCTCGTTGGTAAACACCAAGGGCGAGCTGATCTCGCAGAACGTCGGCGGCGTATCGCATTTCGTCGCCGACCTCGGCGTCATCGTCACCGACGCCATGGCGCGCTTCGGCGCCAAGGGTTTTGCTCCGGGCGACGTCGTCATCACCAATCACCAGGCGGTCGCCGGCCAGCACCTCAACAACATCGTCATCTACACGCCGTATTTCTACAAAGGCGAGCTGTTGATGTTCGCCATGGTGCGCGCCCATTGGATCGACATCGGCGGCATGTCGACCGGCTTCGGCGCCGGCCCGACCGTCGCCGATCCATGGCAGGAGGGGCTGCAACTCGATCAACTGAAGATCTACGAGCGCGGCAAGCTCAACGAGACGCTCTACCGCGTGCTCAAGGACAACATCCGCTTCCCGGAATCCTCGCTCGGCGACATGAAATCGCAGATGGCGGCCTGTCACTTGGCGGTGCGCCGCATGACCGAGCTGTTCGATAAATACGGCAAGGACACCATTCTCGACGCCATTGCGCAGATTTTCGACGAGACCGAGCGCAAGTGCCGCAACGTGGTGGAAAAGCTCGCCGACGGCGTCTACGAGGCCGGCTCCTTCATCGACGACGATGGCGTCAAGCGCGGCGAGCGGGTGCCGATCCACGCCAAGGTCACGGTCGATCATGGCAGCATGACCATCGACCTCTCCGCCACCTCGGGCGAGCGCAAGGCGGCGATCAATTCGCGCACCTATGCCGGCGCCCGCGTCGCCTACAAGGCACTGACCGGCCCGCTCGAGCCGGTCAACGAAGGCTCGTTCCGCGCGCTCAAGGTCATCATCCCCGAAGGCAACATCATGATGGCGAAGTTTCCGGCGCCGATGGCGGGCTGGAGCATCATCGTGCCGACCGTCGTCGACACCATCATCAGGGCGCTCGCCAAGGCCATGCCGGACCGGGTGCCGGCCGGCCATCACGGCCTGCTCGGCGGCTCCATCGTGTTCTTCGGCGTGCAGCCGAAGACGCAACGCCGCTTCGTGGTGCAGAGCATCGAGGGCGGCGGCTGGGGCGGGCGACCGACCGAGGACGGCGTGTCGGGCACGGTTTCAGTCTGCCAGGGCGACGTGCGCAACGCCTCGATCGAGGGCATCGAGCTGAAATGCCCGGTGCTGGTGGAAGGGCGCGCGCTGCGCACGGATTCTGCCGGCGCCGGCAAGCACCGCGGCGGCCTCGGTATCGACACCAGCGTGCGCAATTTGGTCGAGGGGCGCTGGAATTTCGATCATCCCAAGCGCGTGGAATGTCCGCCCTGGGGCCTGTGGGGCGGCACGGCCGGCACGACCGCCGATTTTCTGCTGCGCAAGCCGGGCGAGAACGATTTTCGCTCCATGGATGCGATCCATTATCCGGTGCCGGTCGATTCCGAGGTGATCGTGCGCACCGGCGGCGGCGGCGGCTGGGGCAACCCGCTGGAGCGCGACGTGGCGGCGGTGCGCTCGGACGTGATCGAGGAGTTCGTCTCGCGCCGCTTCGCCGAGGAAACATACGGCGTCGTGCTCAGGGACGATTTGACGCTCGATGAGCTGCAGACCGAGCGGCGGCGAAATGCGCTAAGATCGGGACGGGGATAACAATCTTAGTGGGAGGAACGATGAGGTCGGCGCTGACGTTCGTCGCGGCGGCGGCGATCGGCCTGATGACGGCGTCTGCCGTCTCGGCCGCCGAACTCGTCCGTGTCGGCAATGCCGGGCGCGAGTCGTTTTCGTTCACGCCGGCGAATATCGGCAAAGAGGTCGGCATCTTCGCCAAGCACAATCTCGATCTCGACATTGCCGGCTTCGGCGGCGACGCCAAGTTGCAGCAGGCCATGGTGGCGAACGCGGTCGATATCGGGCTCGGCTCCGGACCCGGCCTTGCCTTCATCGCCAAAGGCTCGCCGGTCAAAGGCATCGCCGCCATGGCGGGACCGCCGCTGATTTTTGCCATGGTGGTGCGCGCCGACGGCGTGGTGAAAACCGTCGACGATCTCAAGGGCCGCAAGGTCGCGATCTCCACCGTCGGCTCGGCGACCAATTGGCTGATGAACGAGGTGTCACGCCAGCACGGTTGGGGTTTTGACGGTTTTACCCAAGTGCCGATCGGCGAAAACTCGGCGCGCATTGCCGCGCTGAAATCCGGCGCGGTCGATGCCTGCGTGGTCGATATCGGCTCGGCGCTCAATTTCGTCGCCCGCGGCGACGGCCGCATCTTGATGCGGTTCGGCGACGTGGTGCAGCATTTCATCATGCACGTCATTTTCGCGACAGACACTGCGATTGCGCAAAAGCCCGCAGTTCTGACCGCGTTCCTGCAAGGCTGGTTCGAGACCATCGCCTTCATGCGGGCGAACAAGGCCAAGTCGGTCGCCATCGCCATGACGGTGATGGGCACCGACGAGACGACCACCAGCGGCATCTATGACGAGCTGATGCCGATGTTCACCAATGACGGCCGCTTCGATCCGGCGGCGCTTAAGGTGCTGAGCCGCTCCTTCGTCGAGATGAAAACGCTTCCCGACGAGCCCGACATGAGCAAGCTCTACACCGAGGCGTTTCTGCCGAAGAGCTGATGTAAAAGTGTTTCAAGGGATGAACCGCACAGTCACGCTCCTCGCCGCCGCACTTGCGGGCGCACTCAGCGCCGCGCCGGCGCAGGCCGCCGAAACTTTGCGCGTCGGCAAGGCGGTGCCCGAAGCGTTCTCGTTCACGCCGCTCGACATCGGCATTCGCAAAGGCTTCTTCAAGAACAACGGCCTCGACGTCGAAGGCTCAGCCTTTGCCGGCGACGCCAAGCTGCAACAGGCCATGGCGTCGGATTCCATCGACATCGCGCTCGGCTCCGGCCCGGCCTTGGCCTTCATCGTCAAAGGCTCGCCGATCAAGGGCGTCGCCGCCATGGCGGGGCCGCCGCTGCTCTTGGCCATCGTGGTACGGCCGGACGGCGCCAAGACCGTCGCCGAACTGAAGGACAAGAAGATCAGCGTCTCGACCGCGGGCGGCCTCACCTACTGGCTGGTTAGCGAGACCTCGCGCCGCCAGGGCTGGGGCCCGCACGGCATCGATATCCAGCCGATGGGCGCCATGGCGCCGCAACTCGCGGCGCTCAAGCGCGGCGACATCGACGGCATCGTCATGGATATGAGCAACGCGTTCGTTCTTGAAAAGATCGGCGAAGGCCGCATCCTGGTGCGCTTCAACGATTTGACGGATTTCATCGTTCACGTCATCTACGCCACCGACAAGCTGATCGCGACCCGGCCCGACGCCATCCGCGGCTTCCTCAAAGGCTGGTTCGAGACCATCGCCTTCATGCGCAAGAACAGGGCCGAGACCGTCGCCATCGCCAAGGACGTGATCGACAAGGACGCGGACATCGTCAGCCGCACCTACGACGAGGTGATGCCGATGTATTCCGACGACGGCCGCTTCAGGGCGAGCGCGTTAGCGGTACTGGCGAAATCCTTCGTCGAGCTCAACACGCTGCCGGCCGAGCCCGATATGAGCAAGCTTTACACCGAGGCGTTTTTGCCGGCGAAGTAACGTAACGTGGAGTGGCGTTGATGGTTGTGAAGCAAAGCGTATGGACGGCCGGCGCGGTTGCCGTCGCGCTGATTTTCGCCGGCGGCACGGCATCCGCCCAAACCACCCTTCGGCTCGGCAAGGCGCAGGCCAATCAATTCGCCTTCGTGCCGGCCGACGTCGGCGTCGATACCGGCATTTTCAAGAAGCACGGCGTCGATCTCGAGATCAGCTCGTTTAGCGGCGACGCCAAGGAAATGCAGGCGCTGACCGCGGGCTCGATCGACATCGCGCTCGGCGGCGGGCCGGCGCTGGCGACCATCGTCAAAGGCGTGCCGATGAAGGCGGTTGCCGCCGAGGCGAATGCGCCGAACACCATTCTCCTGGTTGTGCTCAAGGACGGCCCAATCAAGAGCGTCGACGATCTCAAAGGCAAGACCGTCAGCGTCTCGACCGTGGGCTCGTTGACCTATTGGCTGACGCAGCAATTGTCGCGCGCGCAGGGCTGGGGCGACGACGGCATCAAAATCACGCCGCTCGGCGCCGCCGAGGCGCAGATCGCGGCGCTGAAAACTCATCAGATCGACGGCGTCACCACCGACGGCGTCACCGTCTACAAATTCATGGAAACCGGCGACGGCCGCATCCTGGTGCGATACGGCGACCGCATCAAGGATTTCCACGTCCATGTCATCTATGCGAGCGACGCTGTGATCGCGGGCAATCCCGCGGCGTTAAAGGCCTTCCTCGCCGGCTGGTTCGAGACTATCGCCTTCATGCGCGATCACCGGCCAGAGACCATCGACATCGCCGTCAAGCACACCGGCGTGTCGCCCGCCGTCGCGGCCTTGAGCTATGACGACACCATGCCGATCCTCAGCCTCGACGGCCGGTTCAGCGCCAAGGCGCTCGACGTGCTGGCGACGTCGTTCCTCGACACCAAGGCATTGCCGTCGAAACCCGATATGACGACGCTCTATACTGAAGCCTTCTTGCCGGCCAAATGACGCGGAGGATGTCGATGTTTACGATGCCTTGGATGGTGCGGCTTGCCGGCGCATGCGCCGCTTCGGCTGTCGCCGGCTTGATCCTGACCGGCGCGGCGTCTGCCCAGACGACGTTGCGCCTTGGCAAGGCGCAGGCCAATCAGTTCGCCTTCATCCCGGCCGACGTCGGTGTCGAAACCGGCATTTTCAAGAAGCACGGCATCGATCTCGACATCAGCGCCTTTGCCGGCGACGCCAAGATGGTGCAGGCGCTGACCGCCAACTCACTCGACATCGCGCTCGGCGGCAGCCCGTCGTTCTCGGCGATCGTCAAAGGCGCGCCGATGAAGGCGGTGGCGGTGTTCTCGGGCGCGCCGAACATCATCATGCTGACCGTGCTCAAGGATGGGCCGTTCAAGACCGTCGACGATATCAAGGGCCACACGGTAAGCGTCTCCGGCGCCGGCTCGCTGACGTTCTGGCTGACCCAGCAATTGTCGCGCCGCCTCGGCTGGGGCGAAGACGGCATCAAGATCACCCCGCTCGGCGCTTCCGAGGCGCAGATCGCGGCCCTCTTGACCCATCAGATCGACGGCACCACGACGGACAGCGTCACGGTGGAAAAATTCGTCGAATCCGGCAACGGCCGCATCCTGGTGAAATTCGGCGATTATTTTCCGGATTTCACCACGAGCTGCATCTATGCCAGCAACGCGCTGATCGACGGCAATCCCGCCGCGCTCAAAGCCTTCCTCGCCGGCTGGTTCGAAACCATCGCCTATATGCGCGATCACCGGCCGGCCGTCCTCGACACCACCATCAAACTGATCGGCATGTCGCCCGGCGTCGCCAGCGCCATCTATGACGACACCATGCCTACCATGAGTCTCGACGGGCGTTTCAATCCGAAGGCGCTCGACCTGTTGGCGGACTCCTTCGTTGCCATGAAACTCCTGCCTTCGAAGCCCGACATGGCGGCGCTGCTCACCGAAGCGTATCTGCCGAAATGACGACGCGCGACGCCGCGGTCCACATCAAAAACGTCTCGCACCAGTTCGGCGAGGCGGGCGAGACGCAATATGTCCGCGCGCTCGCCGATACGTCGCTCGACATCGCACGTGGCGAGCTGCTCTGCCTGATCGGGCCGAGCGGCTGCGGCAAGTCTACGCTGCTCAATGTCATCGGCGGCCTGATGACGCCGACCGGCGGTGCCGTCGAAGTCGCCGGCAAGCCGGTGCGCGGGCCAATGCCGCAAGACATCGCCTTCGTGTTCCAGGAGAACGCGCTGTTTCCCTGGAACACCGTGCTCGAAAACGTCCGCCTCGGCATGCTGTTCCAGGGCGTGCCGAAATCCGAGCACGAGACACGCGCAAAGCAATCGCTTGAAGCGGTCGGCCTCGCCGAGTTCGCCCACCATTATCCCAGCCAGCTCTCCGGCGGCATGCGGCAGCGCGCGGCGCTGGCGCGGGCGCTGTCGCTGAAGACCGATATCCTGTTGATGGACGAGCCGTTCGGCGCGCTCGACGAGCAGACCCGCATGATCCTCGGCGAGGATCTCTCCGTGCTGTTGTCGCAAACCGACAAGACCATCGTCTTCGTCACTCACAGCCTCGGCGAGGCGGTTTTTTTGGCCGACCGGGTCGCGGTGTTTTCGGCGCGGCCGGGCACCATCAAGAAGATCATCCGCGTCGACGAGCCGCATCCGCGCAAGCCGGAATTCGTCACCTCGGAAAAATTCGCGGCGCTGCGCAACGAGCTCTATGCGCTGCTGCACGATGAAATCCGCAAGACCGTCGCCGAATCGGCGCGCAGCCCGGGAGGCTCGTGATGGCGCGGCGGAACGAGCGAGCCGCGCGGATCGGCAGTCGGGCCGTGCAACTCGGCTTCCTGCTTGGCATCCTCGCTCTCTGGTATCTCGCGACCAACCGCTGGGGCATCAATCGGTTGCTGCTGCCGAATCCGATCGCGGTGTGGCAACAGCTGCTCGATGTTCTCAAGTCCGGCGAATACTTACCCGATCTGCGCATCACCTTGACCGAGCTTGTGGCGGCGTTCGCGCTGTCGATGACCTTTGGCACTATCGTCGGCTATTTCGTCAGCCGCACCGGCTATACCATCCGCGTCTTTGAGCCGCTGTTTGCCGGCATCTATTCGATCCCGATCATTCTGTTTCTGCCGCTCTACATACTGTTTTTCGGCCTCGGCCCGGCGTCGAAGATCGCGCTCGGCGCCACCATCAGCTTCTTCCCCATCGTGCTCTCAACCATTGCCGGCTTCGGCAATGTCGATCGCACGCTCGTCACCGCGGCGAAATCGATGGGCGCGTCGGATTATCAGCTGTTCCGTTACGTGCTCGTTCCCGCTGCATTGCCGGTGATTCTGTCCGGGCTGCGCATGGGATTCACGATTGCGCTTCTCGCCATCATCGGCAGCGAGGTCATCGCTTCGCTGGCCGGCCTCGGCCACCACATCGTCCAATTGGCCGAGGGCATGGATATGGCGCGCATGTTCGCCTACATCGCCTTCGTCGTGGTGATCGCAGGCCTGCTCAACGGCGCCGTCTCGTTCCTCGAAGCCCGCGGCAGGCGCAGGATATGAACCCCGCGCTTCGCCAATTCCTGCTGCGGCACGGCGGCGTGGTCCGGCTCGGCGTTGTTGCGCTGCTCCTGATCGCCTGGGAAATCGCCGCACGCTGGTTCATCGATCCGCTGTTCATCAGCCCGCCGTCGCGGGTGCTGCTTTCGCTCGGCGCGGTGTGGCACACCAACGGCGTGCCGGCGGCGCTGCGGCTGACCCTTTTCGAGCTGGCCGTCGCCTTCGCCATCGCGGTGGTGATCGGCCTCACCGTTGGGCTGGCGGTGGGTCTGCGGCCGTTCGCGCGCAGGAGCCTGATGCCGATCATCCTTTTGCTCTACGGCCTGCCGCAGATCACCATCCTGCCGCTGTTCATCCTCTATTTCGGCATCGGCCCTGCCTCGAAGATCGCCTTCGGCGTCACCCACGGCATGTTCCCGATCATGATCGCCATCGTCGCCGGCGTGCAGAACATGAAACCCATTCTGCTTGTGAGCGCGCGCTCCATGGGCGCCAGCCGCTGGCAAGTTTTGCGCTGGGTGATCTTCCCGCACATGATCCCGAGCTTTTTTGCCGGCATGCGGCTCGGCATGAGCGGCGCGCTGCTCGGCGTGCTGCTGGCCGAGCTTTATGTCTCGACCGCCGGCATCGGCCACTTCACCACCATGTTCACCGAGAATTTCGATCCGACCAAGCTGTTCGGCCTGGTCGCCATGCTCGCGGCGATGGCAATTGCGCTCAACGAGATCGTGCGCCGCGCCGAGACCAGGTTCAGCCGCTGGCGCTAGGAGGTTTTTGCAATGGCGAAACTGAAACTCACCGTTGCCTGCGGCGATTATGAAATCGTGCGCGCGCTCAGCGACGGCACCGTGCAGGCCGACGGCATCGAGCTCGTCATGCTCACCGGCATGGGCTCGCGCGAGCGGCACTGGCGCATGGCGCGCAAGACCGAGTTCGACGTCTGCGAGATCAATATCGGCGGCTATTACATGGCGCGCGACCGCGGCGAGGCGCTGGCCGCGATCCCGGTGTTTTTGCACCGGCGCTTCCGCCACGGCTTTGTCTTCGTCAACGCCAAGTCCGGCATCCGCGAGCCGAAAGACTTGATCGGCAAAAGGATCGGCGGCACCAATTTCCAGCCGGCCTCCAACATCTGGATGCGCGGCATTTTGGAAGAATATTACGGCGTACCGCACCGGCAGTGTACCTGGGTCGTCGAACGCAGCGAGGATTTCGAGTTCACGCCGCCCAAGGACCTGCGCATCGAAATGGCGCCGCCCGAAAAACGGCTCGACGTCATGCTGGCGGAGGGCGAAATCCCGGCCATGCTGTCGCCCGATCTCCCGCCCCTGTTTCGCGACGGCGACAAGCGGATCGTGCGGCTGTTCCCGAACTACAAGGACATCGAGATCGAATTCTTCGGCAACACCGGAATCTTTCCGATCATGCACGTCAACGTCGTGCGCCAGGAGATCATCGACAAATATCCCTGGGTCGCGACCAATCTGGTCAAGGCGTTCGACGCGGCCAAGGCGCTGGCCTACCGCCACGTCGCCAACCCGCGCACCACGCCGCTGGCCTGGATCAGGACCGCTTGGGAGGAGCAACTCGAAGTCTTGGGCGCCGACCCGTGGGCTTACGGCCTCGGCGACGCCAATCGCAAGAACCTCGAGACCGTGCTGCGCTATTGCCACCAGCAAGGCCTGATTGGCCGCATGATGAAGCTCGACGAGCTGTTCGCCGACACCGATCTCGGCGATGCCGGCGGCGGCGCGGAAAATATTTAGCGCGTACGCTCAACCGGTCATCGTCACCATGCCAGCGTCCAATGCCGCCGGCAACCAGAGCAGGAGATCGGCCTGAATCTCGGCCGCCTCGTGCCCGGTCGTCTGTCGTACCGCATCGCATGCCGCTTGCAGCGGCAACCCCTGCGTTCCACAAGCGCCGAGAAACGCGAATTGCCAGGGCTGCAAAACGTGGATGCTCACGCGATAGCGGCTGCGGGCGACGGCGTAGCAGGTCGGCTTTGCCTGCGGCACTTCGGGCGTTTCGCCGCGATGCACCGCGGCAATGGCATCGGAAAAATCGAACGCGAGCGCCAACAGCCGCGCGCTCGGCGGCAGGCGCAACGACGCGCCGGAGAGCATCAAGGTGAATACATCGGCCGCGTGATGCGCCTGGTCATTTTCCAGACCACGTGCGCGAAAAGCTTCGGCGCGGGCGCGTTCGAGCGCGGCGAGGTTTGCCGGCAGTGCCTCGATCGATCCCGGTTTTTCGCCCGAAGCCGGCCGCGTCGCTTCGAGGAACGCGGCAAATCCGGCGCCGAGATCGTACAACGAAGGTGACTGCGAGGGTTTGGTCCACACATAGGACGACGCGAACATTTCAAACACCTGGTCACCCACCAGCGCCAGCAAAATGGGAAATTCAGCGCGCAGGCACTCCAACAAACGCAGCACATAGCCGCGGGCGTAGATTTCCAGGCGCTCGTGCGCCGACAGGCGGTTCGAGCTCTTCACCGCGTCGGCGGTGTCGAGCGCGTAACGGTCGCGTGCCAGGCGCACGCCTTCGCGCACGCCGCCGGGCGTCGTCACCGCGCTCAGCATCCAGCGCTGCAGCACGCCTAGATCGGCTACCGCGTCAGCCATCGGTATGGCCGAGATAAAAATCGATCGGCGTGGACAGCGCCCGGCCCGCTGCCGCCGCGGCCGGTGGCGCCGCATCGGGCAAAAACCCGCGACGCGCGTCCTTGGCCTTGGCGAGCTGCGCGATCAGCTCCGGATAGGGCGGAATGTCGGCGTCCCATTCCAGCAAGGTCGAGACGCCGCCGGTCTTCTGCTGCACCGTGACATAGAGCGGCCAGACCCGATCGGGCACCGGCTGATTGTGGGTGTCGATCATGTGGGTGCCGCAATCGGTGCAGCCGGCGAGATGGACCTGCACGATATGGTCCGCCGGCACCGCGTCGACATAGGCCGCCATGTCAAAACCGTGATTGGTGGCGCTGACATAGACGTTGTTGACGTCGAGCAGGAGGCCGCAGCCGCTCTGTTCCGCCAACAGACGCAGGAACTCCCATTCGGGAATATCGGAGACGCGGAATTCCAGATACGTGCTCGGGTTCTCCAGCACCAACGGCCGGCCGAGAAAATCCTGCACGGCACGGACGCGATCGACGACATGGGCGAGGCTTTGCCGCGTCAGCGGCATCGGCAGCAGATCATGGGAGTTCATGCCGTTGATGCCGGTCCAGCACAGATGATCGGAAATCCAGACCGGCCGCACATGCTCGGCGAGCGCGCGCAGTTTGCGCAGATAGACCGTATCGAGCGGATCGGTGCTGCCGATCGACAGCGAGACGCCGTGCATCATCACCGGGCGATGGGCCAGCACGCGATCGAGCACGTGCGCCGGGTAGCCGTGATTGTCGATAAAATTCTCGCTGATGATCTCGAACCAATCGACACCCCAATGCGACGGGTCGGTGCGCATGAGATGCAGAAAATGCGCGTCGCGCAAGCCGACACCGTCGCCGAGATTCGGCAAGCCGAGGCGGGGTTGGCCACGCGTCATGACTTCGACCTAAGGCGCGCGGCAGTGACGCGACGCGCCAGCTTGCCCGCTCACGTCGACGGCGGAAACGCCAGGCGGATGTCGTCCGGCGGCGGCGGGTTCGGCGGCGGCAGATTGTGCGGCTGCGTCCTGTTACGGTGCTTCATGACTTCCAGATAGGCGCGATACGCCACGTCGTGCACCAGCTCGCCTACCGTGAACGGCATCTTGCCGATCTTCTCCGGCGTGTTGTCGGGGCCGGTGAAGTCGAACAGCTCCATATCGCCGCTCTTGGGAAAGACCTGCGAGGCCGAGATCGGCACCGCGCAGCCGCCGAAGGTGGCGCACTTGTTGTCGCTCGGCGCCGAGTAAACCACGTTGGTCGACATCTGCATGGAGCCGGCGCTCAGCGGCCCGCGGGTTCCCATGGCATGGCTGCAAATGCCGCCGCCGGTGACCTGTTGGACGAAGCCGCAGCCGCCCTGCGCCTTGCATTTGTTGGAGCCGATGCAGGTATGAAACACCTCCGGCGCCGCGCACTGATTGTTACCCGGCACGGCAAAATCGAGTGCCTGGCAGGCGTGATAGAGCTTGCCGGGAACGATCGGATCGACGCCCAGCGACAGGTCCGGCGCTTCCCCGAACAGCGCCCAGCAGATCGCCATGCGATCGCCGGTGCCGCCCATCGACGGTGACGGAAATGCCACCGGCTTTGTCGGATCCTGGCTCTTCCAATATTCGTTCAGCACGGTGGTGACGCCGGCGATGGCGCCGGCCGCGACCTTGCTGATCAGCTCGTGATTGGCTTCGCGCACCGCCGGCGCCGCGAGCGTGTTCAGCGCCGCCGCAATCGCCGCCGTGGACGGCAGTTTCGGATTGTCGTTCGGATTGTAGTCGGGCGCCTGCAAATCCTCTTTCTTCCAGACATTGCCGGCATTGAACCAATCGGTCCAGGTGACGATCTGGTTTTGATTCAAGAGCGCCATCACCTCCCCGAAGCGCTCGAAATGATCCTTGCCGTCGTTCATGAAGCGCGCCGCGGCGTCCGCGGACGGCGCCGGCTTGCCGGCATCGGTATAGCTCGGATAGTCCGCTTTCAGCGCGGCGTCGGACGACCGGAATTTCTCTTCCACGGCCGCGAGGTTTGCCGCGGTCTTGATCAGCGTTGAGCCCTCGCCCTGATCGGTGATGGCGTCCATCATGTCGCTGATCGTTTTCAGCGAGCTCAGCGACGCCTCAAAACCCGGATATTCGCGCGCCGGGTGGTTGCCGGCCACTTCGACGTTGAACAGATCGCGCTGCCGCGAGGTGACGGTGACATATTGCCAGAGGCTGGTGCCGTCGGAATAGCGGATGTGCAGGTAGTCGTAATAGCACTGGTAAAGCGCGCCGATGGTGCCGAACATCGGCAGGTCCTTCTCGGTGTACCAGGTGTTCCAATTGATGAACGGCACGGTGGGAAAATATTTGTCCCATTTGCTCTTGGGGATGTTGTCGCGCGCGACGGCATCGGGCTCCTCGATGGCCAGGAACAAATTGACCTGCGGCTTGGTCAAGGCCGCGATATTGACGATCAGGCTGTTGTAGGGCGCGTCCATGTCGCGCAGGTCGACGATGTGGGGAATAATCGTGTTGGTCGGGCCGTAGCAGGTCCAGCCGTTGTTGGCGTCCTGCAGCATCGGGCTGGTAAAGCTCGGGTCGGCACCGATCGCAGTGGCGATGTTCGCGGCGAGTTGCAGGTGCAGCATTTCCTGGATGAACACCGAGAAGATGATGTTGAACGCCTTCTCGTTGGCGGTGGTGGGATTGGCGGTGGTGGCGCCGCCGGGCCACAGCCTGCCTTTGAAGTAGGATTGGTCCTTGGCTTTGATCTGATGGGTGCCCTGGATCGAGTACAAGGTGCCCATGTAAAGCGGGATGGTGAACAGCTCGACGTTCACCGCGGCCTGCGCGATGGCGTAAAGCGCCGACTTGTCGATGGCCTTGAGCTTGGGATCACGAGGCGCGCTGGCACTGGCGCTGACGGTCCATGGCATGGTCGATCCTCCACCTGTTGCGATCGCGACTTCGGGATTACGCGTCGAAAACGACGCCCGAACGACACCACAATCGCTGCGTCACATGTGCCCGGTCCCATGGCGCAGCGCCGATGTCACCGTAGAGCTTATTGCAGAGTGTCCGACCGGACAATCCGTGATTGAATGAACGTCGAAAACACTGGACACTCCCGGCGAAGCCAACCGCAAAAATGTCCAACCGGTGCTGCGGTATCGCCATCAACAAGGCTTGATCGGCCCCATGATGCCGCTTGGGGAGTTATTCGCCTATACTGATCTGGGCGGCGCCGGCGGCGGGGCGGACAATATCCAATTCGAAATGTCGTGGGTGTGGGCCGGATCGGCTTAAAGCCGATCCGCTGCCATGCCGGCTCCCCTGTGACTTCACAGCAAGCTGTTGCGTACCGTGTGAGGGGTAAGCCATGCTAGACGAGGAAACCAACGCCAATCCCGCCATTCAGGACACTGATCCCGCCGTGGCCAAGAAAGACGATCCCGCCTTCCTCTACTTCCCGACCAATTATCGCTGGTCGATGGGCCTGTTGATCTGCCTTAGCGGCGCGCCTTGGACCGGCGTCGAGATCGACGAGGTCAACCGGGTCGGCCGCGCGCTCACCGGCAAGGTCGGCGACGACGACGCGTGGTTCGAGGAATGGGCCCGCATGGGCGACAAGATCACGGCCCGCGGCCGTGACGCCATGCGCGCCGGCCACAAGCTCACCGCGGCGGCGTGCTTCATGCGCGCCTGCCGCTATTACCAGACCGGCGAGCGCTTCATCCATCCGCGCTCCCAGCGCAGCATGGACGTCTACGCGCAGTCGGTCGCCCTGTTCAAGGAAGCAGCCAGCATCATCCGCCGCCCGCGCATCGAGCCGGTCGAGGTGCCGTATGAGGGCACGAGCCTGCCGGCGCTCCTGGTGCATCCGGACCCCGAGGCGACGCGCGGACGTCCCGCTCCGGCCATGGTGTTCTTCGACGGCTTCGACGTCACCAAGGAGCTGCAATACGGCTACGGCGTGCCCGATCTCGCCGCCCGCGGCATCGGCTGCCTGATCGTCGACGGACCGGGCAACGGCGAGAGCGTGCGCTTTCGCAATCTGCCGCTGATCGCCGAGACCGAACGCTACGCCACGCCGGTCTACGAGTATCTCGCCGGCCGCAAGGAATTCGACCCAAAGCGCATCGGTGTGATGGCGCTCAGCCTCGGCGGCTACTACGCGCCGCGCGCGGCGTCGCTGGAACAGCGCTTCGCCTGCTGCGTCGCCTGGGGCGCGCAATGGGACTATCACGAGATCTGGGCGCGGCGGCTCGACCTGCTCGATTCCGGCAGGGTGCTGTCGCTGTCGGTGCCGCCGGAGCATTTGCAATGGGTGCTCGGCGTCAACGACCGCGCCTCGGCGCTCAAAAAGCTGGAAGATTTCAAGCTCGACGGCATCGTGCAGAAGATGACCTGCCCGTTCCTGCTGCTGCATGGCGCCGGCGACGAGCAAATCCCGATCGAGATCGCGGAGAAGCTTTACGAGGCGGTCGGCTCCAAGCAGAAGGCGCTCAAAGTGTTCACCCGCGAGGAAGGCGGCTTCCATCATTGCCAGGTCGACGACGCCACCATCGGCGTTCATTATATGTGGGATTGGATCGCCGACATTCTCCACGGCGGTGAATGAGAGATGAGCATATGACGACCCATCGGCTGGATGCCGCGCCCGACACGGTGCATTGGGGTTATTTCGATGCAAGGCTCAAGCCGCTGATCACGATCGATCCAGGTGACACCGTCGTCATTTCGACGGTGTCGGGCGCGCTGGGCTACCTTCCCGAGGCAAATTCCGGCCTCGTCGCGCCCGACGCGTTGCGGGAAATCCATGCATCGGTCAAGCCAAGGCTCGGCGGGCCGCACATTCTGACCGGCCCGGTCGCGGTGCGCGGCGCCAAGGCCGGCCAGGTGCTCGAGGTGCGTATCAAGGCGATCGAGCTTCACACCAACTGGGGCTACAATTTCATCCGGCCGCAGTTCGGCGCGCTGCCGAACGATTTCGAGCATCTGCGCCTGATGCATATTCCGCTCGATCGCGAGCGGATGGTCGGCCGCTTGCCGTGGGGACTTGAGCTTCCCCTAAAACCGTTCTTCGGCATCATGGCGGTGGCGCCGCCCGCGGCCTGGGGCGAGATCGCTTCGCCGCCGCCGCGGCGCAACGGCGGCAACATGGACAACAAGGAGCTGGTTGCCGGCACCACGCTCTATCTGCCGATCCATACCGACGGCGCGCTGTTCTCGACCGGCGACGGTCATGGTGCGCAGGGCGACGGCGAGGTCTGCATCACGGCGATCGAGACCGGCCTGATCGGCACCTTCGAATTGCACGTGCGCGACGACATGACGTTGGAATGGCCGCTGGCCGAGACGCCGACCCACATGATCACCATGGCGTTCGATCCCGATCTCGACGACGCGGTGGTGATCGCGCTGCGCGACATGATCAAGCTGATTTGCGCGCGCACCGGGATTTCGCGCGAGGACGCCTATACGCTGTGCAGCCTGGCCGCCGACCTGCGCGTGACCCAGGTGGTCAACGGCGCCAAGGGCATTCACGTGATGCTGGAGAAGACGATGCTGCAGCGTGCCAGAGCATGATCCGGAAAAGTGGAAGCCGGTTTTCCGAAAAGATCATGCTCCACTAAAATGCTAGGCGGCGAGCAGCTTTTGCACTTCGTTGACCAGTTCGCGAAGATGGATCGGCTTCGACAGCACCTTGGCATGCTTGGGCGCGCTCGAATCGGAATTCAGCGCCACCGCGGCGAAGCCGGTGATGAACATGATCTTGATATCGGGGTCGAGTTCGGCGGCGCGGCGGGCCAGCTCGATGCCGTCCATCTCCGGCATGACGATGTCGGTCAGGAGAAGCTCGAACGGTTCTTCCCGCAGCCGCTGGTAGGCCGATAGGCCGTTGTCGTAGGACACGACGTCGAAGCCGGCGTTCTGCAGCGCCTTGACCAGGAACCGGCGCATGTCGACGTCGTCTTCAGCAAGCAAAATTTTGGACATGGCCACCCGAACCCGGCTTTGCGCCGGCCCCCTGCCGCTCCATAAGCCGGATGGCCGGTAAAGATGAAGTGAAAGGCGGGCCAAGAACCGGACAATGTAACCGCCCTTAAACCGCCCTTGGCAAGCCGCGACTCCTATGGACAATGGCCGTTGGCGCACGCTAGGGATCGGTAGCGGGCCGTTTTAAGTCCCCTAAAAAGCCCCGCCAGGCCTCATGTTGGAAATTCAGGACGAATTTGATCCCCCGTTCGAGGCGGTCGAGCCTGAGCAATGCCGTGGCCCGGTCCTGTTCAACTCGCCGCATAGTGGGCGGATCTATCCGCGCGCCTTCCTGCTGACGTCGCGGCTCGATCTGGCGACGCTGCGCCGCTCCGAGGACAGTTTTGTCGACGACCTGATCGCCGGCATCGCCGCGCGCGGCCATCCGATCATGAAGGCGCATTTCCCGCGCTGCTATGTCGACGTCAACCGCGAGCCCTACGAGCTCGACCCGAGGATGTTCGACGGCCGCCTGCCCTCGTTCGCCAATACCCGCTCGATGCGGGTCGCCGGCGGGCTCGGCACCGTGGCGCGCGTGGTCGGCGACGCCCAGGAAATCTACGATCAGCGCATTGCGGTCGGCGAAGCGCTGCGCCGCATCGACGGCCTCTACAAGCCCTATCACCGCGCCTTACGGCGCCTGTTCACACGCCTGCATCGCGATTTCGGCGCCGCCATGCTGATCGATTGCCACTCCATGCCCTCGACCACCGGCGCCCGGGACGAGCGCCCGCGCGCCGATCTGGTGCTCGGCGACCGCTACGGCACGAGCTGCGTTCCCATCGTCGCCGAGACCATCGAAACGACCATGCGCGGCTTCGGCTATGCGGTCAGCCGCAACAAGCCGTATGCCGGCGGCTTCATCACCGAGCACTACGGCAATCCGGCCACCGGGCTGCACGCGATCCAGCTGGAGATCAACCGGGCGCTGTATATGGACGAGCGCCGCTATGAGCGGTCGGCCTCGTTCGCGCGCTTGGCGGGCGAGTTCGAACTGCTTTCGGATCGCCTTGCCGAAATTCCGATGGAGGAGTTGCGGCCCTACAGGGCGGCAGCGGAATAGATCAGGGCGACGAACCGCCGGCGCGCAAAACCGAAGACCAAAAAGAAAGGGGCCGCTCACCTTGCGGGAGCGGCCCAAGTCTAGGGAGGAAACGCCCAAGGAGGGCGACGGTAACGCGAGGAAACCTCCCGCTACCGCACTGCAATAAGATACACCGCGTCGCACAAAACGCAAGTCCTGTTGACCTATTTGGTTGGAACTTTCCCCACGGATTCTGCAGGGCAGCCTCTCGGGCCCGTTGAAGCTAATGTGACGCCCGCAATAGGTGATTGGTTTCAGCCTCTTAGGCGCAAGACCCGCCCTGCTCAAAAATACGCCGGATGACACCGGCTGCGACTATTTCGGGCTCCCTTAAGCATTTCGCGCCGAAGCGTTGCGGATCGGCAACACGCCGATTGCCGTGGCCGGAACTCTCCGCTACCTCGAAGCACGAGGCCATTCATGACCGCAATCGACTTTACAGCCTTCGTCGACGAGCTTGCCGCCGTCTCCGGCGAGGTCATCCGGCCGTTCTTCCGCAGCGCGCTCGGCGTCGAGAACAAGAGCCGGTCCGGCGGCTTCGATCCGGTGACGGCGGCCGACCGCGCCGCCGAATCGGCCATGCGCGCGCTGATCGAGCGGACCTTTCCCGAGCACGGCGTCGTCGGCGAAGAGTTCGGCGCCGACCGTCCCGATGCCGAATATGTCTGGGTGCTCGATCCGATCGACGGCACCAAATCCTTCATCTGCGGCCTGCCGGCCTGGGGCACACTGATCGCGCTGACCCGGAACGGCGTGCCGATCTACGGCATGATGCACCAGCCGTTCACGCGGGAGCATTTTTCCGGCGACGGCCGCGGCGCGCGCTATCGCGGGCCGGCCGGCGACCGCGCGCTGCAGGTGCGCCCGTGCGCTTCGCTGAGCGACGCCATCATGCTCACCACCAGCCCGCTGTTGATGAACGAGCCCGACCGGCAAGCCTTCCGCCGCGTCGAGCGGGAGGTGCGGCTGTCGCGCTACGGCGGCGATTGTTATGCCTATTGCGTGCTCGCCGCCGGCCACGTCGATCTGTTGATCGAGACCGAGCTGAAACCGCACGACGTGCTGGCGCTGATCCCGATCATCGAAGGCGCCGGCGGCATCATCACCACCTGGGACAACGGCCGCCCGCACAACGGCGGCCGCATCATCGCCGCCGGCGACAAGCGCGTGCACGAGCACGCGATGGCGCTGTTGAACGAGTGAATGCCCGTCATTCCGGCCGGCAGTAATGCAGACTCGGTACCGATAGTTTCTTTCGGTCGCTCGTGTGCCAAAGCGGACATTCGGTGGTGGCTATTGCTGCGCCGGTATTGACCAGCCGCGCCGCCGCCTCCCCAGCCACCAGTACAGCCCTGCCGTTATCAGCGCGGCGCCCGTTTTGGGCCAAACACTTTCGGACATGCTGCGCGCCCGTCTAATTATTGGTACAACTGTTGACCTTGCCGTTGAAATCGTTCTAGCAATCTTCGCCTCGCCTCCCTCTGCTTAAGTATCAGCAGTTCGTCTTCATCGTCCAACCCGTGTTGCCGTTTTTTCTGCTCCAGCACGGCAATCTGGCGGTTGAGCGCAGCAATCCGAAAATAGCAGTCATGCTGTTCGCGGCCTGACAGTCCAACGTGTCTAGCTGGCTGGACCTGCATCCGCTGTAGAGCGCCACTGGCACGCCATGCCTCCACCTTGGCAAAATCTATGCCGAAATCTCGGTGCAATATCTCAATGCAACCTGAGTCGCTTTCCAATACCTCAATTTGCCATTTCATTTGTGTTCGTTCGTGGCGCACGTAGACCCACATGGGGCGATCAAGTTGAACCTTTTTGACGTCGAACTTTACCGCACGAGCCATGGCCGACCATTCGGAATGGTCACATGACAATACTGATATGCCGCTTGAAAAGCGTGCAAGGACAAATACTGCCATTCCTTGAAACTCAAATTTGAGAGGCTCTACAACTTCTGCCTCGGCATACCATTGAAGCCCGCTTGGAAATGTAAGGACCTGGCCGCACGTGTGACGTATAACAGTCGGGCGACTGCTCTCATTGGCAACAAGGCGCGATAGCTCCGGTGCGGAGTGTTGGTTGACCAATTCTACTGTGTTCCGATGCAATGCATCGTCGCTATCAATTGCCGAGGTGACGACGTATTCAGATGGTTCCGTAAGAAGGCGATGCTCGATGATATAATCCTGGCAGCGATCCCAGATGAAGTCGAAGCAGCCATGTCGGACATGCCGTAAATTAGTCAGATCAAGCGGCACAATATGGATATTTCGCGCGCGGCCGACGATTTGACGAAGCCGGCTAAGTGCCGGCCCCGGAATTTGTGCATCTACCACAATCAACCACGTGAACTTTTGGCTGGTCTGTGCGCACAAGGAAGGGTACGTGACGGCCTCAAACAAGCTGAGCACCCCATCATACCAATTTTCATTTTTGACGCCGAACCCAAATTTGGTCAGAATAAATGTCGAAACGTCGTAGACGTTCGCGCATGAAGAATTTCGGGATGTTCCAGTGGAACAAGGCTTATTCCGCCGAACGTCAGCTGGCTTCGGCCGTCCCCCAGAAAATCCTGCGAGTGGGCTTCTTCGGCAAGGCCGGCGTAGACAACGGCCACGCCGTCCGCGCTATGGACGTCGATTGACGGGCGGAACCAGCCATCTCCGGAATGCAAATCGTATTCGGCGTCGTGAGCCACGTCCTCCGCGCAGCTTGGCTCAAGGCTATAGGCAACAAACCGACTTGCTTGGGATGTTCCATCGCGAACATCCAGGATGATGTGCCCCTTGGTCTCAGCTTTCATCCAGACCGTGGCTCGATAGGTCCGATCTGGTGACAACCCCCGGAAAGCTATTCCCAGTCGGTGCCTTCCCGAGACTGCGGCGACAATAAGTTTCAGCGCCGGCTGGCCCTCAACAACCGGCGATGCCAAGACCTCCGATAGCGCAAGTCCCTCAATGCCATCCCATTCGGCACGCGTAATTCCAACCGGAGGGAGTGCGGAGAGATCGGCACACGTTGCCTCTGGCAAATTCTGCATGCCACTTTCGACGACCGAGGTGCGCCCGGCGATATCATTCTGTTTGTTGGACACGTATGGGATTTCCCGTCATCGACGGTGATCTCGGCACGTCCCGCTAGCCGGCTTCAGATTAGATTACATCGTTTGTCGGCGTGCGGGGAAGGGGCGCACAATGTCCGCTTTGGCCCCTAGCGACCGCGCCGGGACCGAATGTCCGCTTTCGCGGGGGACATTGATCAACCACCAACCAACCTCGGTTGATGAGCGGCTCAATACAGCGCCGTGCCGGGAACGAACGCATCGAACGCCGCCCAGAACTGGCTCCGATAGCGGTCCTGCTCCATCAATAGCTCGTGCTGGGCGCCGACCACGACGAGATGCGAGCCGGCGCGCAAATGCGTGGCAAAATCCTCGATCGCCGCATTCGACACCACGGCGTCGCTGCCGGCGGCGATGATCAGGATCGGCTGGCGGATCTGCGCCGGGTAGCTGCGCTCGCGTATCATCCGCATGGTGCGAAACGCGGCGTCGGTCCAGGCCACGGTCGGCTGGCCGAGCGCCAGCTCAGGCGCGGCTTCGAGGATCGCCTGGTTGCGCGCGTAACGCACCGGATCGGATGTCAAAATATTGCCGACGAAGGGTTTTGCCTCCATGACGCCGACGTCGCCGCGGGGCACATACATGCTGCCGAATCCGGCGATGCGCAGCGCGCGCACCAGAACTTTCGCGGTCGTCGTCGCCGGAAAACCCTGCAGGTCGATCAACGGCGCGGCGAGCACCATGCGATCGAACCAGCGGCGGCCGCGATGGGCGGCGCGAATGAGTACGGTGGCGCCGGTGGAATGGCCCAAGGCGAACAGCGGCGGCGGACAATCCGGCATCACGATCTCGCGCATGAAGGTATCGAGATCGCTGTCGTATTCGGCAAAGTCGCGCACATAGCCTTTGTGGCGGTCGCTGAGCATGCGCTCCGACAGGCCCTGGCCGCGCCAATCGAGCGTGGCGACGGCAAAGCCGCGCGAACGCAGATTTCGCACCGTCTCGAAATATTTTTCGATCCATTCGGCGCGACCCTGCAAAATAACCACGGTGCCTTTGCGTCCGGCCGGCGGCAGCCAGCGGGCAAAGCGCAAGCTCACGCCGTCCGGCGTTTTCAATTCGCCGGTGACGAAATTGTCCGGCACTGGATTTGCGGGGATGGAGACGAGTTTCATGGAGATTGTAAGAGCCTAGCGGCTTGACGCTTATAACAGTCCATCGACGTCGCTCAACCTGACGCCTCAATACGCCCTTTTGCGGTTTCCGCGGCAAGCCGGATTCGCGCAATTTTTCAATATTTTGCGGGTCCCTTGCGCGGTCCGCGGCGCAAACCCATATCAAATCCGTGCAGGCCTGAAGACGGCTGCACATCACCGGCCAGGTCCATCCGGACGGGCCATTTGCATGTCGCTCAAGGAGGATATGCCATGCGAACTTATGACCTAGCTCCCCTTTATCGTTCCACCGTCGGCTTCGACCGGTTGTTCTCGCTGCTCGATCAGGGCCTCGAGGGCGCCGCTCCCGGTTATCCGCCCTACAATATCGAGCGGACCGGCGAGAATGCGTACCGCGTATCGGTCGCGGTCGCGGGCTTCAATGAGCCGGAGCTTTCCATCGTCGCCAAAGAGAACACGCTGACCATCCGCGGCGAGAAAAACGCCAAGGACGAAGGCAACAGCGGCGAGGTGCTCTATCAGGGCATCGCGGCGCGCACCTTCGAGCGCGTGTTCCAGCTCGCCGATTTCGTCCAGGTGAAAGGCGCGAGCCTCGAGAACGGTCTCCTGCACGTCGACCTGGTGCGCGAGATCCCCGAGGCGAAAAAGCCGCGCTCGATCCCGATCGGCAACGGCAAGATCGTCGAGGCCCAGAAGCAGGCTGCGTAAGCAGTTTTGCTGGAAGCTAAAGGGAGCGCCCCGGTTTTCCGGGGCGCTTTCGATTCCCTCATCCGCCCCCGCGATAGCGGGGGAGGGGGACCACCCTGCGAAGCAGGGTGGTGGAGGGGGCGCAGGATTCAACGCTGCGCAAGAGTCGACGTAATACGCCAACTGCAAGTTTGTCGATTCTTCCCGACGGATGAGCGAAGCACCTTCATTACTGTCTTCTTTTTGCAACGACAACGAAGCTCCGAGTCATGCGCCCCCTCCACCACGGTTCGCTCGCTACGCGAGCTCCAGTGGTCCCCCTCCCCCGCTATCGCGGGGGCGGAAAAAATGCGAAGCGAGCCTGAATGTGGATGGCGGGCGAGTGCGGTCTTAAGCGCGCCGACATCGCGAGCGGGCGTCTTTATTGTCCGATCCACAATGTCAAACAGCGACGCACCCTCTCGTCAGCACCGGAAGCCCGGCAATGACGACGCGGAACTGCAGTCCCGCGATGCGAACAGCATCCGGGTCTTCTTTCACGCTTTCCAAGAAAGCTTGCCTCGAACGGACGGGAGGCGATGTCTTTGCTCCCCAAGACGTCTTTGCTCCCCAAAGAGGGAGGCGGAGCGCCGAACGGCGCACCAACAGTTGCCGCGCCGCAATGCGCAGGCGCAGCCGCGGCCCGATAAGCGGACCGCTCGCCTTTCGGCGCTCCTCCGCGATTATGCGCCGGGATTTCACTCCGACTCGGCCTGGGCCGCGCTTCCTGGAACCACCGGATGCAAACGGGAGGACCCTCTCCGGCACCAGTGCAGCGAGCACCTCGCAGTCCGGCACGCGCCGGACGGGCTGATGCCCAAACCGCCTGAAGGCTAAGAGCGACGAACTCCGCCCGCAGGAACCGCACCCGCTCCGTCAGTCGGCGTCACCGGTTGACGTCCCTTACGATGAACGGGATGGACGCCGTTATTCAAATCCGCGCCCGCGCTGTCAAAGGCTTTTCGATTTATGCAGACAAAACGCGGGGTTGCGCGGCGCGATTCCCGCTGCGCGCAAGCCCGGACGCGTTTCACTCCACGCTAAAGATTCGCAAAAGAGAAGTTGTGCCTGTCAATCAAGGCCTTCTATGCTGTACGAATCTTTTCGCGGCTGCACGGCGGCGTCCGAATTGCACAGCGGCCCGTAGATTTCCGCTCGTCCCCGCGAACGCGGAGACCCAGTCTGGATTCCCGCGTGCGCGGGAAATGAGCGAACGTAGCCCGGATTGCGCAACGCGAAATCCGGGATTGACGGCGAGGCTGCCCCGGATTTCATTTCACTCAATCCGGGCTACGCTTGCTGCCGATAGCAGCGGCCGACCGCTCACATCCCGCGTCCCAATCGCATCCGGAGTTTCTGCAATGGCAAGCATGCCTATTCACAAATACCGTCCTTTCCAGCCGATCCATTTGCCCGGTCGCACTTGGCCGTCCCGCTCGATCGAACGGGCACCTATCTGGTGCAGCGTCGATCTGCGAGACGGCAACCAGGCACTCGTTGAGCCCATGGGTGCCGAGCGCAAGCGCCGTATGTTTGATCTTCTGGTCAAGCTCGGCTTCAAGGAGATCGAAGTTGGTTTTCCCGCCGCTTCGCAGACGGATTTCGATTTCGTGCGCGAGTTGATCGAGGGCGAACTCGTGCCCAAGGATGTCACCATCCAGGTGCTGACGCAGTCGCGCTCCGAATTGATCAGACGAACGTTCGATGCCATCGCTGGGTCGCGACGAGCGATAGTGCATCTCTACAACTCGACTTCTGAGCTGCAGCGCCGCGTGGTGTTCGGGCAGGATCGTGCCGGGATCATCGACATTGCGGTGACGGGTGCCAAGCTGATCGGCGATCTGGCGTCCAGAGTGTCCGACACTGAGATCATCCACGAATACTCGCCTGAGAGCTTCACCGGTACTGAGCTCGATTTTGCGGTCGAGATATGCGAGGCGGTGCTCGAAACCTGGGGAGCGATGTCCACGAAAAAGGCGATCCTGAACCTGCCCGCAACAGTTGAGATGGCGACGCCTAATGTTTATGCGGACCAGATCGAATGGTTCAGCCGCCATATCACTGGCCGGGACCGGTTCGTACTGTCGGTGCATCCGCACAACGATCGCGGCACCGGAGTCGCGGCGGCCGAGCTTGCCGTCCTGGCCGGCGCCGAGCGGGTCGAGGGCACGCTGTTCGGCAATGGCGAACGAACCGGCAATGTCGATCTCCTGACGCTGGCGCTGAATCTCTTCAGCCAGGGCGTTGATCCCGAGCTGACCATCGCCGACATCGATGCAATCGTCGAGACGGTCGAGTATTGCAACGGGTTGCCGGTGCATCCTCGCCATCCCTATGCCGGCGAGCTGGTTTTCACGGCGTTTTCGGGTTCCCACCAGGACGCGATCAAGAAAGGCTTCGAGGCGCTGGCGAAGCGCAATGACGAGCTCTTTGAAGTGCCTTATCTCCCAATCGATCCAAAGGATCTCGGCCGCACCTACGAGGCGGTGATCCGCGTCAACAGCCAGTCGGGGAAGGGCGGCGTCGCCTATCTGTTGAAGACCGACCACGGTCTGGAGTTGCCGCGCGCGCTTCAGGTGGAATTCAGCCGCATCGTCCAGGACTGGACCGAACGCACTGGCAAGGAGGCCAGCTCGTCGGATATCTGGACCATGTTTTCCCAGACATATCTCGGCAACGGCGAGATCGATCTCGTCGAATACCGCACCTATCCCGATGCTAACGGGCGCACGATCAATGCGACAATTATGGATCGCGGCGGCGAACGCATCATAGAGGGCCACGGCAGCGGTCCGCTCGACGCGTTCGCCGATGCGTTACGGGGCGCGGGCCTCGCCGATATCGCCGTGCTCGCCTATCACGAGCACGCGCTCGGTGCGGGATCGGATGCGCAAGCAGCGGCTTATGTCGAAGCCGGGCTGCCGGATGGCCGCACGATTTTTGGCGTTGGGATAGACCGGGACATCGTCAGGGCCTCGCTCCGAGCCGTCACCAGCATCGCCGGACGTGGCCGCCATGTATGACGGAAGACGGCCTCTCCGGTGGTCGGACCCAACCCACATCTGGGAGGTCTAGCCTGGGGACTCAGCGCGTAGGATCGGTAGAGCGAAGCGAGACCCATCAAATTCATTCCGGCAAGATGATGGGTTTCGCAAGCGCTCAACCCATCCCGCCGCGCTCGTCACCAGGTGTCGTGTCCTGGCTTGCACGGAGGACCGGACGGCAGACAAGCGGTGCTGCAAGATGGGCCACCGGACGACGGGCAATAGCCGGTGGTGATGGTGCCACCCGCATTACCGGTGGCGATGGTGCCCCCCGTATTATAGGTCGCCGGATCGGCATCGCTGGCGCGGCGATGCACGGTCGCGGCCGATGCCGTGATGGCGGCGCCGAGAACGATTGCGGCGGCCAGCGCGATTGTTGTCCTGCTCGACATTTTCGTATCTCCGGGTTGAGCTGTCGCGGCTTGACGCCCAACCGGCTGGCGACCGCGGCCCTGTCGTGACCTGGCAACAGATGGGGATGGGGACCGGTGACGCCCAGCGCGTCAGGATGGGTCGTGCAAGGCGAAACCATCAAATTCCCGCGAGCAAGATGTGGATTTCGTAAGCGCCACCCCAATCGCGCTTGTCATGCTCCGCGAAGGCGGAGCTTCCAGTAACCGCCGCGTGCCACGGTTTCCGCTTTCGCCAACACCGGACTGCGGCGATGACTGGATCGTCCGCCGGAGCTTGTCATCGGGCCGGCCACTTCGGGCCGGACCCGTTGGGCTAATCCGCGCCGCGGCCTCCTACCACCGGCGCGATTGACAGGGATAAATTTACTACTTAAGATAGAATAAATGACGGACAAACATCGGCCATTTGCCGGGTGTCCGTTGGACCAGTTCATCGGTAAGGCCGATGCTGTGTCGGCGCGTGTCGGCCAGACAGGAGTCCAACATGTCATCGAAAGCCAGTCTCACCGGCCACGGTTTCGGGCTTGCCATGACGGCGGGCATCGTTGCCGTATTCGCGCTCTTCGCCCCGAAACCGGGTCTCGCACAAACGGAGTCCCTTAAACACGACTCCGATAAGGCGCGCGAAATGAAAGAACCGTCATTCCAGACGCGTGAGGAGCGGCTCAATGCGAAGCCCTTGGATTGGAACTCGACCATAGGAAAGCCAACGCCGCGCACTCTGACTGCCAAGGAACGAAGGGCGTTGCAAACCGCCAAGCCCGCATCCTCGGGGGGAGGGGCGCCGAACCCGAACGCCGATGAGGAAGCCCGTAAGCTCCATCCGGACGATTGGAAATGATGCGATCTGACGATCGGATCAGATAGCAAAGGAGACTGCAATGGTCGCCAAGCTGCATTTTTCCGGGCGCGCGCTTTTATTCATCGCCATCGCGATCGCGGCGGCCGTCACGGCGGGACCGGTTCGCGCGCAGACGAAGCCGATCGGCAAGCTGTTCCTGAATGGCGGCTTTTGCTCCGCGTCCGTCATCAGCGGCAACAACGACATCGTCACCGCAGCGCATTGTTGTTGGGACCGGACGAAAAAGAACTGGATCGGAGGCTGGTCGTTCGCGCCGGCGTACAACAACGGCAACGCGCCTTATGGCGTGTTCACCTGGGCGAGCGCAACGGTCCTCAATTCTTGGATCAACAACGGCGACATCCCTTCCGACGTCTGCGTCATCAAGCTGCAAAACGACTCCGCCGGCCATCCCGTGACCTATTACACGGGCTGGCTCGGGCGTTCGTGGAATTATCCGCCGTCGCAACCCATGCACTCGTTCGGCTATCCGGGCAACATCGGCGGCGGCAACAATCTCGAAAGCTGCACAGCGCAAAGCTCCGCGCAGCCTGCGGGTTGCGGATCGGGCGTCCTGAACATGGCCTGCAAAATGACCTTCGGCTCGAGCGGCGGTCCGTGGATCAAGGACTTAGGCAAGGGTGATCACGTCGATGCGACCGTGCACGGCTATATCAATCAGACGTGCACCGGAACGTTCGGTCAGGAATTCAACGGCCCGCAATTCACCAGCAATAACATCGTCCCGGTTTGCAACGCCGAAGGCTGTTGAGAATCGTTCCGATGCGCCCGGCGCGGACGATGACAATTACCCCACCTTCTCGCCGACAAAGTCCGTCAGCTCCTTGCGCGTCATATCCGGCGCGAACCAGATGAACAGCGGCGCCAGCATCAGGAATGACAGCGCGTAGGGCGGATTAGCGAAGCGTAATCCGCCGTTGCATGCGCAGCGGCGGGTTACGTCTTCGGCTAACCCGCCCTACTTTCCGAGGAACCCCGACAGCACCTTGAGCACCGCGTCCGGCTGCTCAAGCTGCGGCAAGTGACCGGCACCCGCGATCATCTCCACCCGCGCGCCCGAAATCTTCTTCGCAAACTCCCGCGCATAGACGGGTGCGATGATGCGGTCGGCGTCGCCCCAGATAATCAATGTCGGCGCCGCGATGCGGTGGCTGCGCTGGGCAAAACCGCGGTCGGCGATCGGCCAGACGAATTTGCCGGTGCAGGCTTGCGACCAGATGAATTGCGCCTGGGTCTCGACGCGTTCGGCGGCGTCGGCCGGCGCATCGAAGAAGCGCTTCGCCATTTCGCTATCAAAATCGGCGAACAGGAACGAACGGCGCGTTTTGCTGGGCAGGATCATCCAGTTCTGCACCGGATGATCTTCAAGCCATAGGCCGACCGGATCGATCAGCGCCAGGCGGCCGACCGACTTTGGGCTGGCCGCCGCGATTTCGGCGGCGAGCAGGCCGCCGAAGGAGTGTCCGACGACCGCGGGCGCGGCGAGCTTGAGCGCGTCGAACAGCTCGGCGTAATAGACGACCAGGTCGAGCCAGCTGTCGAGCGCATGCGCCGCTTCGGTGTCGCCGCGGCTGGTGCCGGGAAATTTCGGCGCATAGACGGTGTTTTGCGCGGCGAGCCGCGCGACGAACGCGCGGTCGGGTGCGAGGCCCCAAGGGCCGTGCAGATAGATCAGCGGCGGCCCGTTGCCCGCGATCTCGACCTCGGTCTCGATCCGGCCCTGCCAGAGTTTCAGCCTGCGTGTTTCGGCGCTCGCCATGCCAGCTCTCCGCGCGTCAGGATGCGGCGGCCATGGCGGGAGCGGCGGCGCGTTTCTTTTTCAGGCGCTCGGGCCACCAGTGGTCCTCGTATTTGTCGTCCCACTGATCGGCGAGATAGGGCAGCACCTCGCGGGCGAACAGATCGATGTTGCGCTTGCACAATGCGGTGGGCATCGAGCCGAAATGCAACAGCGCCAACAAATGCCCCATGCGCAATTCCTTGATGCCGTCGAGCAATTGCTCGCGCACGGTTTTCGGCGAGCCGACGACGACATAGCCGCGCTGGTAGAAATCCTTGGCCTTGAGCTCGAGCGGATTCACCCCGGCGCGCGGATTGCTCTGCAGCGACTGCACCAGTCCGTCGTATTCGAGGCAGCCCGGGATCGCCAGATAGTGCTGCGGCGAGTAGAGCAGCTTGTGGAAGAAATACTCGGCATGCTCGGCGTAAAGATCTTCGGCTTCGGCGTCGGTCTCGGCAACGCCGATGAGCTGTAAAAAGCTCAAGCGATACGGATTGTCGTCGCGGCCCATGCGCACCGCGTGGTCCCAGTAGCGGTCGGTCACCGCTTTGGCGTTCTTGGCGCCGAAATAGCTCAGGTGACAGAAGCAGTGGTCGTGCTCGACGACATATTTGGCGGTGGAGGAAAAGCCGGAGCCGGGAATCCACACCGGCGGATGCGGCTGCTGGATCGGCCGCGGCCAGAGATTGACCATGCCGAGCTGATAATGCTTGCCGTTCCAGGCGAAAATCTCGCGCGCCGACCACGCCTTGAGCACCAGCGCCAGCGCCTCGCGGAAACGCTCGCGCTGCTCGATCGGCACGATGCCGTTACTGATCACCGCGTCCGACGGCAGGCCGGTCGGAAATCCGGCAACGAGCCGGCCGCCGCTGATGCAGTCGAGCATGGCGTATTCCTCGGCGATGCGCGTCGGCGGCGTCGTCGACGGCAAGGTCGATCCGAGTTGGACGATGGCGATGTTTTGGCCGTTGGTCGCCTTCGCCAGCACCGCGCCCATGAGGCTCGGATTGGCCATGAAGCCGTAGACGTTCTGGTGATGCTGGTTGGTGCACACGCCGTGGAAGCCGGCCTTCGCCGCGTACAGCAATTCGTCGAGCGTCGCGTTGTAGTACTCGCCGACTTTGTCGGAGTCGGCGACGTCGAACCACAGCGGATCGATGAAAGCGGAATCGTAACGCGTGACGAAATCGGAAGGCAAATCCCGATACGGCATCAGGTGGAACATGCACACTTTCACGGCGGCGCCTCCCGAAGGAATTTCTTGCCATGCTAGGGCGCAATACGGGCGATGACCAGCGGCGCCACGCGTCCCAGCCATGCGGTCGCCTTTGCCAACCGGCTATTGCCGCGGACGCGGCGGCGCATCACTATGCCAACGTAATCGCAACAATCATTTCGTGAGCGGCGGTGTCATGGGCGTACTCATCGACGGCAAATGGAACGACGGCGAACTGCCGCAGGAAACGAGCCAAACGGGCCAGTTCAAGCGCGTCGACAGCGTGTTTCGCGATCGCATCACCGCGGACGGCGCGTCGGGCTTCAAGGCCGAGTCCGGCCGCTATCATCTTTATGTCGCGCACGGCTGCCCGTGGGCGCATCGCACGCTGATCTATCGCGCGGTCAAGAAGCTCGAGGGACTCATTTCCGTCGCCTACTCGATCCCCGGTCTCAAGCAGAACGGCTGGACGTTTGAACGCGACCCGCGTTATCCGGATTGCATTCCTGACGAGGTCAACGGCTTCCACTACCTGTACGAAGCCTATGTGGCGAGCAACCCGGCCTATACCGGCAAGGTCACGGTGCCGACATTGTGGGACAAGAAGACCAAGCGCATCGTCAACAACGAGTCGTCCGAGATCATCCGGATGTTCAATACCGAGTTCAACGCCATCACCGGCGACCGCACGGATCTTTATCCGCAGGCTTTGCGGGCCGAGATCGATGCCGTCAACGAACGCGTCTATCACAACGTCAATAACGGCGTGTACCGCGCCGGCTTTGCCAAGACACAGGCGGCCTACGAGGAAGCCTACGACGGCTTGTTCGAAACGCTCGACTGGCTGGAGACACGGCTGTCGCGGCAACGCTATCTGGTCGGCGGCCAGATCACCGAAGCCGACTGGCGGCTGTTTCCCACCTTGGTGCGTTTCGACGTCGCCTATTTCTCGCTCTTCAAATGTAACAGGCAACGCATCGCCGACTATCCGAACCTGTCGAATTACATGCGCGACCTCTATCAGGTGCCGGGCATCGCCGGCACGGTCACGGCGCGCTATTACGTCATCAATTACTATTCGATCGCCAAGGTGAACCCGACGATGATCGTTCCCAAAGGAACGCCGGTCGATTTCGGCCAACCGCACGATCGCGCGAGATTGGCCGCCTGAAACAGCCGGCTGCGTTGAAAAAATTCGAGGAGGACGGCATGCTGGAGCTCTATCACAACATCAATTCGGTCTGCGCCCAGAAGGTGCGCATCGCGCTCAAGGAAAAGCGCCAGGAGGCCAAGGAGCATCTGCTCACGCTGCAAGGCGACCAGAACGACCCGGCCTATATGAAGCTCAATCCCAACGGCGTGGTGCCGACCTTGGTGCATGACGGCCATGTCATCATCGAATCGTCGCTGATCCTTTACTACATCGACGAGGCGTTCCCCGATCCGCCGCTGATGCCCAAGACGCCGGTCGCGCGGCATCGCGTCCGCCTCTACAACAAGCTGATCGACGAATACATGCACAACGCCTGCACCATCATGACCTTCGCCACGGCATTCCGTCCGCGGTTTCTCAAGATGACGCGCGAGCAATGGCTCGCCGAGATCAACAAGGCGCCGCTCAAGCGCCGCGCCGAGTACAAGCGCAGCGTCATCGAGCACGGCCTCGATTCGGAGTTCGTGATCGACGCGCTCGGCCAGCACCAGAAGATGATTTCGTGGATGGCCGACGACCTCAAGCGCGGCCCTTATCTCGCCGGCGATACGTTCACGAACGCCGATTGCGCGGTGATCCCGTACATCCTGCGCCTCGAGCTGCTCAAGCTTGGCGCGATGTGGCAGCAAGACCCAGCGATCGTCGACTGGTGGGCACGCGTGCGGGCGCGGGAATCGGTCAAGTCCGCGATCTTCGATCGCATGCAGGAGGCCGACTGGGCGCCGTTCAAGAACCTTGCGCCCGATCCTTGGCCAAAAGTGCAGACGCTGTTGAAAGCGGCGTGATCCCCGGCGGCCTCGCGACCACTCCTTAGCAGCGATCGCCGGCGCCATCGCGCTCGACGAAAATCCAGATGCCGTTGTTGCTCGACGAGATGACGCGCAGCCGCAGGTCGCGCGTCGGATCGGCGAAATCGCCGGCCCAGCCGAATTCGAGATCGACCGGGCCCTCGTCCATGGCGCGCTTGATGCGGCCGTGAAAATCGTTGCTCGCCATGCACGGCGATATGGCGAACAAATTTTGCCCGATCGGAATCTCGCCGTAGCCGGATTTCTGCGCTTCGGTCTGGCTGTAGAAGACGATGGTGCCGTCGCGGTCGATGAGGATGACGCCGAAGGACAGCGTATCGAGCTGGTATTGGCTCAAACTTTCTATTTGTCGCGCCAGGTCGGCTGCATCGAATCGAACCGCATCCGGCGGCATGGCGCCTCCTGTGAGATTTTATTATTCGGCGGAATTTTTTGCGCGCGCGGAGTGTGCTACGCGCCGGCGCGATTCGACAAGCAACTGCCGTTTCAATCAGTCGTTCAACGGCTCAACTATGGCGGGAGATTTTTTCGGCGCGCCGGGCGCCGCCGGTGTGATCGGCGCAGCAGGCGGCGCCGTGGTGCTCGCCTCGGAACTGATCTGCGGCTTGGCGGCAGTCGGAGCGCCCGGCGTCACGCTCTTTGGCTCCGAGATCGGTTGCGCTTTGGGATTGGCGTCGTCAAACGGCTTGCGCGACGCCAAAGCCGCCGGCCGCGGGCGCGGCAGCGGCGGAATTTCCGGCATGGCGGAACGCGTCGCACCGTGCGACCCCATCGGCCGCCCCAGCGCCGGCTCCATCTCGGCCGCGCTCGGCACGATGGCCGGCGCCTCAAGATCGGCCGGATCGTAGAGCGCCGGCGCGCCATAGAACTGACCGTAGCGCCCAGGCCCGGGCACGATGCGGTTGGCGTCGCGGATGGCGCCGGTATGGGCGTCGATCACCACGCGCATGAGAATGCCGCGGTAATCGGTGGCGCGCAGCACATAGATGGTGCCTTCGCGCAACGGCGGCGCCAACGGATCGAAGCCGGCCGAGCGCGCGATCCTGGTGATCTCGTAGGACGATACGAAGCCGGTGACCGGCTGGGTTACCGGCGGCGCGGGCGGCGGGGCTGTTACTTGGGCGCGGCCGGGCGTGGCCACGAGCAGGCACGCTACGAACACGACGCCGAACGCTCTACCCACGCAACCCCTCCCCTGCCCGCATTCTGCCCGTTCGCGGTCAGAACGTGAATTAAAAATAGGGCGGCGCTTTGGCGCAACTCAAAACTTTTTGCATAGGTTCACGAAGCGTTCGATTTCCGCCTCCTGGGTGGCGAACGAGGTCACCAGACGCACCAAAACCCGGTCGGCGCCAAGATCGAGGTTTTGGCTCGGGCGCACGTAATAGTCCGCACCGGCGGCCTTGAGCTTTAAATCGAGCGCACGCGGCAGGGCGACGAAGACGAGATTGGCCTCGACCGGCCAGACCGGCGCCAAGCCGACCGATTTAAGCCCCTGCGCCAGCCGGTCGGCCATGGCGTTGGCGTGGCGCGCCAGCGCCAGCCAACAGTCGCCGGCGAGGTAGGCCGCCATTTGCGCGGCGATGAAACGGTGTTTTGAAAGCAGATGCCCGGCGCGCTTGCGCCGTTCGCCCATGAATGCGGCGCGGACCGGATCGAACACCACCACGGCCTCCGCCGCCAGCGCGCCGCCCTTGGTGGCGCCGAACGACAGCACGTCGATGCCGGATTGCCAGGTCATCTGCGCCGGGGTGGTGTTGAGCCGGACCAGGGCATTGGCGAAGCGCGCGCCATCCATGTGCACGGCGAGCGATCGGGCGTGGGCGATTTCGCTTAAAGCCGCGATTTCGTCGATACGATAGATGGTGCCGGCCTCGCTCGCCTGGGTGAGCGACAGCGCCGCGGCGACCATCTGGTGCGGGCGATGATCGCCATAGCCGGCCAGCGCCGCCGCCAACGTTTCCGGCGCGATCTTGCCGTCGCCGCCGGGCAGGCCGGCAAGTTTCAGCCCGCCGCCGAAAAACTCAGGCGCCCCGCATTCGTCAGTCGCGATGTGGGATTCGGCGTGGCAGAACACGACGCCCCACGGCGGCGTGACCTGCGCCAGCGCCAGCGCATTGGCCGCCGTCCCGGTCGGCACCAGGAACACCGCGACCTCGCGCTCAAAAACCTCGGCCAGCCGCCGCTCGACGCCGGCCGTCCAGTCGTCATTGCCGTAGCCGCGCGCAAAGCCGGTGTTGGCCTTGACGATGGCGTCGAGAATGGCAGGCGCCACCGGGGCCGTATTGTCGCTGGCGAAATTCACGTCTGACACCGATCACGGATAAGTGGTAAAGAGCGAGTGCACACCAGCTGGAACAAACGCCAAGGTCGACTCTTACCCTAAACCGTCTCAACACCCCACATTCCGGTCAAACCGAAATTGTCACAGAGGAACCCACCGATGCCAGCCCTCAACTATGTCAGCCAAACTCAGCAAAGCGTCAGCGTGACCTACACGGATCTGCCGGCAGCTGCCAACCTCGCGTTTATCGACCAAGTCTCCAGAGCACAGACACCCGCGCAAAGCGGCGCCCTGGCCACAGGGGGCGACGGCTCGGCCGAGATTCCGATTCCGGACCTGGAGAACGGCCAGTACTACTTGCTCGCACAAGTGTCCGGTAATTACATCGCCCAAACGGTCCCGTTTTACATCAACAAGTGAGACGGCGCCGCCGCGAGCGACCATTGCGCTTGTTGCCTTGCCATGATCCACTCGGAAGGCGGAATGTGGCCAAGAATTCGCGCCGGATCGGTGAGTTGAGAGCCTTTTCGTCGCGCGCGCGAGGGCTCTGCCCTTGTGTTGTCGCCGGGAATTTGCCATGTTCCGTATAGGACAGCATTGCTGTCCCAATTGGTGACCCGCATTGCGCGCGGCTACCTCCCTTCTCGCCCCCCAAGCAGGGACGGCAGGAGGGGGAGCGCGGGGGTCAGCCGCCGGTAAGGCAAGGGCGCGTCGAACGGCGGCGAAAAAGCAGCCACAGGCCTTTGAGCGGCACGAAGGTTGCCTCCAGAATGAGTTGATCGCCCGTGCGCGCAGGGGAACACGAACCTGCGCAGGGTGGATGGCGCCGGCGCCGCTGCAAATACGCGGGCCCGGCCGGGAGTGCGAGGACGACGATGAGCGCGTCAGGTTTCGGCCTGTTTGATCCGGCGCTGGAAAAAGCTTCCTGCGGGGTCGGATTTATTGCCGATATCAAGGGCCGCAAATCGCACAAGATCGTCGAAGACGCGCTGACCATCCTGGTCAATCTCGAACATCGCGGCGCGGTCGGCGCCGATCCGCGCGCCGGCGACGGCGCCGGCATTCTGGTGCAGACGCCGCACAAATTTTTCGCCAAGAAGGCGGCCGAGCTCGGCTTCAAGCTGCCGGCGCCCGGTCACTACGCCGTCGGCGCGCTATTCATGCCGCACGACGCGGCGTGGCGGCAGGAGATCATGGACACCTATGCGGCGATTGCCGCGCAGGAGGGCATGACGATCTTGGGCTGGCGCGACGTGCCGACCGACAACTCGACCTTGGGCGAATCGGTCAAGCCGACCGAGCCGGTCAACAAACAGGTATTTCTCGCGCGCAGCCCGAAAGTCACGTCCGAGGACGAGTTCGAGCGCCGGCTCTACATTTTGCGCAAAACCATCTCCAGCACGCTCTACGGCAGGCGCGAGCGCAGCACGTCGCACTATTATCCAGTGTCGATCTCGTGCCGCACCGTGATCTACAAAGGCATGTTCCTGGCCGATCAGCTCGGCACCTATTATCCGGATCTGCACGATCCGGATTTCGAGAGCGCGCTGGCGCTCATTCATCAGCGCTTCTCCACCAACACCTTCCCGACCTGGTCGCTGGCGCACCCGTACCGCATGATCGCCCATAACGGCGAGATCAACACGCTGCGCGGCAACAATAACTGGATGGCGGCGCGGCAGGCGTCGGTGTCGTCGCCGAAATTCGGCGCCGATATCTCGAAGCTGTGGCCGATTTCCTACGAAGGCCAGTCCGACACCGCCTGCTTCGACAATGCGCTCGAATTCCTGACCATGGGCGGCTACTCGCTGGCGCATGCGGTGATGATGATGATTCCGGAGGCCTGGGCCGGCAATCAGCTGATGAACGAGGAGCGCCGCTCGTTCTACGAATACAACGCCGCGCTGATGGAGCCGTGGGACGGCCCGGCGGCGATCGCCTTCACCAACGGCCGCCAGATCGGCGCCACGCTCGACCGCAACGGCTTGCGGCCGGCGCGTTACGTCGTCACCCGCGACGACCGCATCATCATGGCGTCGGAAGTCGGCGTGCTGCCGATCCCCGAAGAAGACATCGTCACCAAGTGGCGCTTGCAACCCGGCAAGATGCTGCTGGTCGATCTCGAGGCCGGCCGGCTCATTCCCGACGAAGAGCTGAAAGCCACGCTGGCGAAGAGCCATCCCTATCGCAAATGGCTCGACCGCACCCAGATCGTGCTCGAGGATTTGCCGACCGCTGCGGAAGCCGCGCCGATCTCGAACTTGGCGCTGCTCGATCGTCAGCAGGCTTTTGGCTACACCCAGGAGGATCTCAAAATCCTGATGACGCCGATGGCGACCACCGGCGAGGAAGCGGTCGGCTCCATGGGCAACGACACGCCGATCTCGGCGCTGTCGGAGCGGCCAAAGCTGCTCTTCACCTATTTCAAGCAGAACTTCGCCCAGGTCACCAACCCGCCGATCGATCCGATCCGCGAGGAACTGGTGATGAGCCTGGTCTCGATCATCGGGCCGCGGCCGAACCTGTTCGATCTCGAAGGCATGTCGAACACCAAGCGGCTCGAAGTGCATCAGCCGATCCTGACCAACGCCAATCTGGAAAAAATCCGCTCGATCTCCGAGGTCGCCGAATCGCACTTCAAGTCGCTGACCCTCGATACCACCTGGCCGGCGGAAGCCGGCTCAGCCGGCATGGAAACCGCCATCGACGCGCTGTGCCGCGAGGCCGACGCCGCGGTGAAGGACGGCATCAATATCATTATTCTCTCCGACCGCCGCGCCGGCGCCGATCGCATCCACATCCCGTCGCTGCTCGCCTGCGCCGCCGTGCACCATCACCTGATCCGCGAGGGCTTGCGCACCTCGGTCGGCATCGTGGTGGAATCGGGCGACCCGCGCGAGGTGCATCATTTTGCCTGCCTCGCCGGCTACGGCGCCGAGGCCATCAACCCGTATCTCGCCTTCGAGACGCTGGTAGCGATGAAGGGTGAGCTGCCGCAAAAGCTCGACGACAAGGAAATCATCAAGCGTTACATCAAGTCGATCGACAAGGGACTGCTCAAGGTGATGTCGAAGATGGGCATCTCCACCTATCAGTCCTATTGCGGCGCCCAGATTTTCGACGCCATCGGACTGAAGTCCGAGTTCGTCGCCAAATATTTCACCGGCACCGCCACCCGCATCGAGGGCGTCGGGCTATCCGAGATCGCCGAGGAAGCGGTGCGGCGGCATCGCGACGCGTTTTCCGATTCTCCGGTCTACCGCACCATGCTCGACGTCGGCGGCGAATATGCCTTCCGCGTCCGCGGCGAGGATCACGTCTGGAACGCCTCGACAGTGTCGGCGCTGCAGCACGCGGTGCGCGGCAATTCTTATGAAAAATACCGGCAATTCGCCCACAGCATCAACGACCAGTCGGCGCATCTGTTCACCATCCGCGGCCTGTTTCGCATCAAGCCGGCGGACGAGGATGCGCGAAAGCCGGTGCCGATCGAGGAGGTCGAGCCGGCGAAGAACATCGTGCGTCGGTTCTCGACCGGCGCCATGTCGTTCGGCTCGATCTCGCGCGAGGCGCATACCACGCTCGCCATCGCCATGAACCGCATCGGCGGCAAGTCGAATACCGGCGAGGGCGGCGAAGAAGCCGACCGCTTCAAGCCGCTGCCGAACGGCGATTCCATGCGTTCGGCGATCAAGCAGGTGGCCTCGGGCCGCTTCGGCGTCACCGCCGAATACCTGGTCAATTCCGACATCATGCAGATCAAGATCGCCCAAGGCGCCAAGCCCGGCGAAGGCGGCCAACTGCCCGGCTACAAGGTCGACAAGACCATCGCCAAGGTGCGCCATTCGACGCCGGGCGTGGGTCTCATTTCACCGCCGCCGCATCATGACATTTATTCGATCGAGGATTTGGCGCAGCTGATCTTCGACCTGAAGAACGTCAATCCCGACGGCGATGTCTCCGTAAAGCTCGTCTCCGAAGTCGGCGTCGGCACCGTTGCCGCCGGCGTCTCGAAGGCGCGCTCCGATCACGTCACCATCGCCGGCTACGAAGGCGGCACCGGCGCCTCGCCGCTGACGTCGATCAAGCATGCCGGCTCGCCGTGGGAGATCGGCTTGGCCGAGACCCATCAGACTTTGGTCGCCAACCGCTTACGCGGACGGATTGCAGTTCAAGTAGACGGCGGCATCCGCACCGGCCGCGACGTGGTGGTCGGCGCGCTCCTTGGCGCCGACGAGTTCGGCTTTGCCACCGCGCCCTTGATCGCCGCCGGCTGCATCATGATGCGCAAGTGCCATCTCAACACCTGCCCGGTCGGCGTCGCGACGCAAGACCCGGTGCTGCGCAAGCGCTTCACCGGCCAGCCCGAGCACGTCATCAATTACTTCTTCTTCGTCGCCGAAGAGGTGCGCGAGCTGATGGCGGAGATGGGCTACCGCAGTTTCGACGAGATGATCGGCCAGATGCAGATGCTCGACCGGGTCAACGTGCTGGCGCACGCCAAGGCCAATGGGCTCGATTTCTCAAAGCTGTTCACCAAGCCCCCCGTGCCGGCGGAGGTCGCGCTGTTCAACAGCGAGCGGCAGGATCACAAGATCCACGACATCATCGACCGCAAGCTGATCGCGCAGTCGCAAGGCGCGCTCGATGGCGGCGCGCCGGTGCGCATCGAACTGCCGATCCGCAATACCGACCGCACCACCGGCGCCATGCTGTCGGGCGCGATCGCCAAGCGCTACGGCCACGACGGCTTGCCGCCCGACACCATCGTGGCGAAGTTCAAGGGCACCGCGGGACAAAGCTTTGGCGCATTCCTCGCCCGCGGCGTCAGTTTCGAGCTCGAAGGCGACGCCAACGACTATGTCGGCAAGGGCCTCTCGGGCGGCCGCATCGTGGTGCGCCCGCCGGCGCAATCGGGCATTGTGCCCGAAGAATCGATCATCATCGGCAACACCGTGCTGTACGGCGCCATCGAGGGCGAGTGCTATTTCCGCGGCGTTGCCGGCGAGCGCTTCGCCGTGCGCAATTCCGGCGCGGTGGCGGTCATCGAAGGCGCCGGCGACCATTGCTGCGAATACATGACCGGCGGCGTCGTGGTGGTGCTCGGCCGCACCGGCCGCAACTTTGCCGCCGGCATGTCGGGCGGCATCGCCTATGTGCTCGACGACGACGGCACCTTTGAATCGCGCTGCAACATGGCCATGGTCGAGCTCGAGCCGATGCCGGACGAGGAAGACATCAACGCCAAAATCTTCCATCACGCCCGCGATCTCGAGACCCACGGCCTGGTCGAGGTCATGGCGGACATGAGCCGGTTCGACGCGTACCGGCTGCACCATCTGATCGCGCGCCACGCCCGGTTCACCGGTTCGCTGATCGCCGCAAAAATCCTGAGCGACTGGAAAACCTGGTGTCCGAAATTCCGCAAAGTGATGCCGGTCGAGTATCGCCGCGCGCTCAACGAGATGAAGGCGGCGGCGATGCAGGCTGCTGAGTAACGGCGGATGGTCGGAAGATTTGCTCTTGTCATCGCCATTCTGACCGCTGCGCTGCAGTCCTATGCGGCGCGCGCGCAGACCGAGCCTTGCATGGCGTGCCGGGTCATGAGACCGATTTCAGACTGCGATGATGCGGCCATGGCTCATCCACCGAGCGGCGCCGTCAGCGTCGTCGGTACTGTTGTGGAGGCCAACGGTGCGTCCGCCTGTGGGACCGAGATCGGCTTGGACCTGATACGCTCGTCGCAAGCGGCATTATCGCAACGGATCACTGTCGACATCGGTCCGTGTCTGCTCTGGCGTCAAGGCGACACAATCCGTGTCATGGTGGACGCGACGCCGTCGCCGGACGGCAGATACAAGCTGCGGGCATGTAAGTAGGTACGACTCTAGTGGGCAAGATCACCGGCTTTCTCGATTACGAACGCGAGGACCGCGACTACGAACCGGTCGTGGAGCGCGTGCGCCATTGGCGCGAATTCGTGTTGCCGCTGCCGGAGGCGGATTACGCCAATCAGGCCGCGCGCTGCATGAATTGCGGCGTGCCCTATTGCATGGGCACCGGCGCCGTCGCGCCCGGCGCGCCGGGCTGCCCGGTCAACAACCAGATCCCCGATTGGAACGACCTCGTCTATATGGGCAATTGGGACGAGGCGGCGCGCAATCTGCATTCGACCAATAATTTTCCCGAGGTCACCGGCCGTGTCTGCCCGGCGCCATGCGAGGCGTCGTGCACGCTCAACATCGACGAGAACCCGGTCACCATCAAATCGATCGAATGCGCCATCGCCGACCGCGCCATCGCGCAAGGCTTGAAGCCGGAGCGGCCGACAGCGCGCACCGGCAAGAAAGTCGCTGTCGTCGGCTCGGGCCCGGCCGGCATGGCCTGCGCCCAGCAGCTCGCGCGCGCCGGGCACGAGGTTCACGTCTACGAGCGCTGGGCCAAGGCCGGCGGACTGCTGCGCTACGGCATCCCCGACTTCAAGATGGAAAAAATCCACGTCGACCGCCGCGTCGTGCAGATGGAGGCGGAAGGCGTCGTGTTCCATTACGGTGCCGATGTCGGCGTCAATGTTCCGGCCGATGCGCTGCTCAAGGACTACGATGCCGTGGTGCTGACCGGCGGCGCCGAAAAGGCGCGCGACCTGCCGGTGCCCGGCCGCGAGCTCAAGGGCATCCATTTCGCCATGGATTTTCTGCCGCAGCAGAACCGCCGCGTCAGCGGCGAGAAGGCCGACGACGGCGAGCCGATCCTGGCCGCGGGCAAGCACGTCGTCGTCATCGGCGGCGGCGACACCGGTTCCGACTGCATCGGCACCTCGTTCCGCCAAGGCGCGGCGTCGGTGACCAATTTTGAAATCATGCCGGAACCGCCACTGCACGAGAACAAGGCGCTGACCTGGCCGAACTGGCCGCTGAAGCTGCGCACGTCGTCAAGTCACGAAGAGGGCGCCGAACGCGATTTCGCCGTGACCACCACGCACTTTTCCGGCGCGGACGGCGCCGTGCAAAAGCTGCACTGCATGCGCGTCGACGACAAGCTCAAGCCGATCCCAGGCAGCGAATTCGAGATTCCCGCCGACTTGGTTTTGCTGGCGATGGGCTTCGTGCATCCGGTGCACGACGGCATGGTCAAAAATCTCGGGCTAAAACTCGACCAGCGCGGCAACGTCGCCGCCTCGACCGACGATTACCGCACCTCGATCGACAAGGTCTTCACCGCCGGCGACATGCGCCGCGGCCAGTCGCTCGTCGTCTGGGCCATCCGCGAAGGCCGCCAGGCCGCGCATGCGGTCGATAAATATTTGATGGGCTCGACGCTACTGCCGCGCTAATTCGGTAAGGTGGCAAAGGCGCGAAACGCGCCGTGTTCACGCGGCCGGCCAGCGTGGGCTACGCTACGCTACGCTGACTCTACGGTCGCTTGAATTCCGTCTCGCCATTGCGCCCCAATCTAGCGTTTAACGGCTCGAATTGAGCCGGAATTTTCACTTGCAGCTTCGTACCATTTTTGGTACATCTGACTCAAGGGATGAACCGTGAAACGACTGCCTGCTGCTTTCTATCAGTTGCCCTCGGGCCGGGAGCCGGCTCGGGACTGGCTCAAAGCCCTTGATGACGAAGATCGCAAGATCATAGGCGAGGATATAAAGGACGTAGAGTTTTCCTGGCCGATCGGCATGCCGTTAGTCAGGCCACTTGGTAAGGGACTTTGGGAAGTCCGCAGCGACATAACGCAAGGTCGCATCGCGCGCGTGCTGTTTTGTATCCGCGACGGACACATGGTGCTCTTGCACGGATTTATAAAGAAGACGCAGAAGACCCCGGATGCCGATATTGAATTAGCGACGAAGCGAAGGAAGGAAATAACATGAAGAAGAAAGGCCGTATCGGATCGTCTTTTGACGAATTTTTGAAAGAAGAGGGCATCTACGAGGAAGTGACTGCGCGTGCAATCAAGCGGGTCATCGCGCGTCAACTCGATACCCTCATGCACGATCAAGGCCTCACGAAATCCAGCCTCGCGAGACGCATGAAAACGAGCCGTGCGCAACTCGACCGGCTGCTCGATCCGAACAACGAGGCGGTCACGCTCGGCACGCTTACGCGCGCGGCCCAGGCGGTCGGCCGCCAGCTAAGGATGGAGCTTGTGTGAGTATTTCAGACTGAATTGAGATGGGAATGGCAAAGACAAGCGATTTTAGAGGGTTGGTCGAGCGCCACGTCAAGCGTGACAAGAAATTTGCCGAAGCTCTTCTGCGCGAAGGCGTCGATGCGATGCTGTCCGGCGACGTTGAAACCGGCAAGATCATCCTGCGCGACTACATCAAGGCGACGGTGGGGTTTGAAAAGCTTGGTGCGGCGACTGGTGCCCCGCCCAAGAGCCTGATCCGCATGTTCGGCCCGCGCGGCAATCCGCAGGCCAAGAATCTGTTCAGCGTGATCGGCTACCTGCAAAAGCGCGCGGGCAAGCGCCTGCACGTCGCCGGATGAGGCCGCAGTGAATTTTTAGAACCCGCGACCGACCGGCGCCGGTGGCCGCGGCGCGCCGCCATCGAGCGATGCGCTCGGCCGACGTGCCGGCGCGGCCGGAGCCGCGGGCGAAGCTGGCGCGATCTTGGTCTTCGCGTCGGGCTTGGCGTCGTCGGTCTTTTTCGGATTGGCCGGCGCGCCTTTTGGCGGCGATGCCGACGGCGTGACCGGCTCCGGCACCGCCTCGGCGTTGGCATCGCCGCCGCGGCGCGGCCAGGAGAAATCGTCGGCGCGGCCGGACGGCGCCGGGATCGGATCGCCGTGGGTCAACACGCGCACCGCCATCGGGTCGGCGTTCGCCGGCGTGGTGCGGCCGCCGTCGCCGAGCAGATTGTTGCTGTCGACGCTGGTATCGGCGGTCAACGGCAGCACCGGACCGACGGCGGGCCGCGGCCCAGCGCCCGGCTTGACCGGCGCGCCTTCCTGAGCCGGCAATGCCACCGGCACGACGTGGCTCGACATGACGCGGCGCAAATCCTGAGCGACGTATTGGGCGAGCTTCACTGCGCCGAATTTGGTGAAATGCACGCCGTCGCCGGTGCGCAGCCGCCGGATCTGGCCTTCGAAATCCGGGCCCTGGGTGACGTAGCGGCCGCTTTCGTCGACAAAACCGTCCCAGATGTCGACGAAGACGATGCCGGCCCGCTCGGCGCGCGCCCGGAAAATCTCGTCGAGATAGCTCATGTCGCTAGTCGACTTCGTGCCGTACACCGCCGGCAGGCCGACCCACAGCACCGGCACGCCTTTGCTCTTGAGCGCGGCGATCATGTCGTCGATGCGTTTTGCGTAGAGCTCGGCCCATTTGTCGGTGTGAAAGTCGTAACTGCCGGGCGGACCCTGGCGCGGCGGCTCGCTGGCGGCGATCGACGGCTGCTCGCCGTCCGGCTTGGCGGCGTCGGGAGGAGCCGCAGTCGATTTGTCTTGAGCTTGCGGTTGGGCTTGCGGTTGAGCCTGCGCCGCTTGCGCCGCCGGCGAACCGGGCCGCGGCGGCGCCTTGTCGCGGAACGGCAGCCGATCGTTGAGACCGAGCATGATCACGATGGCGCTCGGCTTCTCGTTGACCAGCGCATCCTTGACGACGCCCGACCATTCCAGCGAATCGTTCTTGGCGTCGTAGCGCACAAGGCCCGAGGTCGGCCGGATGTTGCGCACCACGCCGACGTCCGGCGTATCGGACAGCACTTCCTCGAGCCCATAAGCCAGCCAATCGGCCATGGTATCGCCGATCACCATGACGGTGGTGGCCGGCGGCGTATCGAGCTTGCGCGGCGGCGGCGCCTTGAAGGATTCGACCGGCGGCGGCGCCGGCCGATAGAACGGATTGTATTGGTCGCCGCCGCCCCCGCCGGGATTGCCGAAAAGCGGGAACGAGAAAAAGCCGCGCGGCGGCGGCGGGCGGCTCGGGCGCTGGCCGTAAGTGTTGTTCGAGCCGAAGAACTGCGCGCCGGCCGGAACCGGCAACGCGACAACGGCGATCGCGAGCGCGATCGCAAGCTGCCGAACAATCTGCCGATTCCGCATTGCCATAAAACGCTCGTTCAGCCGATCGCGCCCGGGGCCGCCGTTAACCAAGCAGCCCGGCGCTCGCTCCCTTCATTCTAGCGGAAAAATGTCGGTTTGAAGATGGCCCGATTTTCAGCGTGGTTACGGCCGGCGCAGCCGGTCGAGCACGCTCGAAGAGGCAAACCCGTCCGGAACAAGGCCGACCGAGGCTTGAAAATTGCGGATGGCGATGCGGGTGCGCGGGCCAAGCAGCCCGTCGGGGGTGCCTATATCGAAACCGTGGCGGGCGAGCTGCTGTTGCAGCTCATAGCGCTCGTCCATCGTCAGCACGCGCTCGTCGCGCGGCCAGTCCTGCACGAACGGCGCGCCGCCGCGCAGCCGGTCGGCGAGATAGCCGATGGCCAGCGCATAAGCTTCGGCGGGATTGTATTTCATGATGACGCGGAAATTCGGCAGCATCAGGAACGCCGGCCCGCGGGCGCCGGCCGGAATGAGCAGGAAGGCGCGATCGTCGGCATGCGGAAACGGCTTGTTGCCGGCGCGCCGCACGCCGAGATTTTGCCATTCGCGCACCGTCATCTGCTTTGACCGGTCGGCCAAGAGATAATCGAAATTCTGCGGCAAGGCGACTTCGTAGCCCCAGGTCTGGCCGGCGACCCAGCCGTCGGTTTTCAGATTGTTGGCCGTGGACGCGATCACGTCGGGCACCGAGTCGATGACGTCGCGCCGGCCGTCGCCGTCGAAATCGACGGCAAAGCGCTTGAACGTCGTCGGCATGAATTGCGTCGGGCCGAAGGCGCCGGCCCAGGAGCCGACCAGGCGCTCGGGCGCGATATCGCCACGTTGCAAAATGTCGAGCGTGGACAAAAACTCCTCGCGGAAATAATCGCGGCGGCGGCCGACGCAGGCCAAGGTCGCCGTCGAGCGCAGCACCGAGCGGTCGCCGCCCAAGGTGCCGTAGTTCGATTCGACGCCCCAGATCGCCGCGATAATGTAACGGTCGACGCCGTAAGCGCGCTCTTCGGCCGCGAAGGTCGAGGCGTATTGCGTCAACAGTTCGCGGCCGCGCGCGATGCGCTCCTCGCTCACCAGCAAGTCGAGATAGTCCCAGGTCGACTTGGTGAACTCCGGCTGGGCGTCGAGCAGATCCATAATGTGCAAGTCGGGCGTCAGGCCCGCGGTGTAGCGCTCGTAATTTTCACGGCTGACGCCGCGGCGCGCGGCATCGGGCCACAGGTTGGCAATGCAATTGCCGAAATCGGCGGCCGCGGCGCGGATGGCATCCGCAGTCATGCGCGGATCGCCCGAGGCGCCCGCTTGTCCGCTCCAATCCCCCGTTCCGCCGCTGCCGCCCAGCGTTGGAACCGAGCCGCTTGCCGGCGGTTGAAACAGGCGCATCAGAAAGTTGTCCGGCTTGTCTTGCGCGTGGGCCAAATCGGCGCACCCAATCATGAGCAGCGCAGCCACTGCGAGTCGCCGAATAGGCTTGGAAACGACCATGGGGAAAATTCTCGATTGCGGGCCGCCGCAATGGCGCCTTCGTTAAGTTACCGAAACTTTAACGCCGGCTTTGCCCCGGTTCTTGGCCCCGGTTCTTGGCCCCGGTTGCCGGCGGCCACATTCATAGAGCGGCAACAAGATTTGGCTAAACTTTACCGAGGATTGTGCTCAAAGCCGATGCATCGTCTTTTTTTGAACAAGCATTTTGGCAAGAAAGCGATTTCCATGCCTTCCTCGCCTCTCCTGACATCGAACGGCCCCGCATGAAGCCCGTACGCAAGGCGGTTTTTCCCGTGGCCGGCCTCGGCACCCGGTTCCTGCCGGCCACCAAGGCCATGCCAAAAGAAATGCTGCCGGTGGTCGACCGGCCGCTGATCCAGCACGTGGTGGACGAGGCCCGCGAGGCCGGCATCGAGCATTTCATCTTCGTCACCGGCCGCAACAAGGGCGTCATCGAGGACCATTTCGACCGCCAGTTCGAACTGGAGATGACGCTGCTCGAGCGCCAGAAGCACGAGGCGCTGAAATTCCTCACCGAGGAGCTGCCGATCCCGGGCTCGACGAGCTTTACCCGCCAGCAGGAGCCGCTCGGCCTCGGCCACGCAGTGTGGTGCGCGCGCGAACTGGTCGGCCGCGAGCCCTTCGCGCTGTTGCTGCCGGACGTTCTGGTCCAGCACGAGCGCAGCTGCCTGGCGCAGATGATGGATGCGGCGCGCGGCCTCTCGGCGGCTGCCAATATCGTCGCCGTCGAGGAAGTACCGAATGAGCGCGTCGAGCAGTATGGCGTCGTCGGCGTCGGCGAGCGCATCGGCAAGATGTTCGCCATCACCGATATGGTGGAGAAGCCGCCGCGCGACCGGGCGCCGTCGAACCTCATCCTCACCGGCCGCTATATTTTGCAGCCGGAAATCCTCGACTTGCTCGGTACCCAGGAGCGCGGCACCGGCGGCGAAATCCAGCTCACTGACGCCATGATCCAGCTGGCGCGAACGCAGCCATTCTACGGCCTGGAATTCGAAGGCCGCAGTTTCGACTGCGGCTCGAAGATCGGCTTCCTCGCCGCCAACGTGTCCTACGCGCTGGCGCGGCCGGACATCGCGCCGGGCTTCCGCGCCGAGATCAAGAAGATCCTCGGCGAGCTCAACGGCGGTTCTTAACGCGCCTGAGCATCAAGCCTCGCGAACTTGGTCCAAGCCGACGTGACGCGTCAAATCCGCCTCACGGAGTATCCGGTCACGAAGGCGCGCGGGACTGCGTTCGCCCGTCCTCGCCAGGTCGATGATGCGGGACGCTATGACTTCTTTTGCCGAATTGTCGTCCCGCAGGTTCAGCATCTTGCACACATCGTCCAGCGCCAGCGACATGGCGGTAATGTCCTTTTGATCGAACACGCCGTCTTTCACGAAGGGAAGGATGGTTGCCATGATAGGTCCTCTTTCATACCGGCCGTTCACAACGGAACGACAATTCAAAATGGACGCCCAGTGGATCGCTTAACCAATTTTGCGTGCCTTGAAGTTGTTCACTGAGCGATCGAATAAATCGCATCCCCAAATTTCCATCATTTGAAATATCAAAATCCTCGGGAAACCCTACGCCGTCATCTTCATATTCAAATAGCAGCGCCGTCAGTCCGTCCTCAGCGACAGGTTTGCAAGAGACGGAAATCTTGGCCGGCAGGCCGGTCGGGTGCGCGTATTTCAACGAATTGGAAAACAGCTCAGCGGTTATCAGGCCGAGCGGCATCGCCACGTTGAACGGCACTGTTCGATCAAGGGGACAGGAAACCGAGAACGAAGGCGCGGCCGCTGTCGCCAGCGCGCTTCCCAGCCTCTGGCAGATTTCTTGTAGATAGATGTGGAGCTCGATGGCATCCGAATTCGGGTGGGCGATGAGACGATGCAGCTTGGCAACGGTGTCGATGCGATCGGCGATTTCCAAGAGATAAAGTCTCGTTCGCATGTCCTTGATCGGGCCCCGCTCTCACGCGAACAAGCCCGCTGATCACCGCCAAACTATTGGCGATGCGATGATCGGCTTCGTTGCTCGATGCGAAACCGTCAGATGTTTGACGGCCGTTATGCAGCGCGTTTGACATGGCCTGATCCACAATAACCTCACCCCCACAAGTAAATCGACACGTGAATAGTTTCGTAATTTCTGACCCTTGGCCAGTATTATTTTCTGTTCAACTTGCGTGATTAGCATTGGTTGCAATCAATACTGAGAAAGCTCCGGTGTAATACTTGGCTAATGATGCGGAAGCGGCCGTTATTGCCCAACTTGACAACTGCGAGAGGGAGTCGCATTATGAGTAAGTGCAGTAATTTTAGCAATTAACGCAGGAGGCTGCTCATGGGCGCGGACCCACGTGGCGAACGTTTGCAAATTATGCTGACTAAAGAAGAGCTTACAGCTCTCGATACGTGGCGGTTTGCGGGGCGCATGCCGAGCCGGGCTGCTGCGGTGCGCGAATTGCTGCGCCGTGGATTGAGCGCCGAAGGCTTCGCGGTCTCGGATGGCAACACGAAATCCGGCGGCTACGGCGTCATGGCCGGTGAAACCCAGAAAGCCCCGAAGGGCGGCAAGGGCGCGGCGGCCAACAGCGACACCCCGACCGTGCGCAATGGTCGCGGCTGAGCAAGACCTCACGCTGCCGTGACATCGGCGGGTATCTCGGCGACGAGCCTGCTCAGCGCTGCAGGCGCACACCGGCCAGCACCGATGTCGACTGATACGAGGCGCCGCTGAAATTCGACTGCAGCCAGTTTTGCCGCACCTCGGTTTTGAGCCAAATGTCGCGGTTGAGCTTGTAGATCATCCCGACCGACGCGAAGTAGCGATTGTCGAGGCGCCCTTCGCCGACATAGTTGTCCTGCCCATAGCCGACCTGCAGCGTGCCGATGAGCCAGCGGCGGAAGGCGTGATCGACCTCGATGGCGACGTCGCGGCTGAGTTCGCCGGAAACGCCGGGCACGGTCGATTCGCTCACCAGCGACGCGGCCGTCAATTTCGCGGAGGTCAGCGATGTCGCCTGCCAGATCAAGGCGCCGTCGGCGATCAGCCCTGAGAGCTTCGGCAAGGTCGGGTCCTGATAGGTGCGGTCGAGATAGCCGATCGCCATGGCGCCGCTCAACGAGCCGAACAGGTCGACCGTGGCGCCGGCCTTCACGCTGGTGCCGAGCGAGCTGCGTTGCTGGCCGCCGCTGTCGAACTGCTGGTCGTAGACGCGGGCATCCTGCTGCAGTTCCACGAACGGCTTGACGCCGGCATCGAGATCGAAGCCGACGCGCGCGATACCGGCATATTGGTTGAGATCGCGGTCGGCATTGCTCGCGGTCTCGCCGTCGGTCAGCGTAGAATTCTGGTACTGCACGTGGTCGAAGGTGCCCTTGAGCGATACGATCAGGCGGTTGAAAGCCTGCACGACGCCGAGCGTGCCGCCCAGCGTAGTATCGATCGGCAGGCTGGCAAGACCGGCCGGAAGGTTGGGGCTGCCGGGATTGTCCGTCGACACCAGCACGCGGTTTTCCAGAATGATCTGGGTGTCGTGGGTGACGTCGATGCGGCCGTCGATTTTCGAATTCAGGTATGGGCGATTGAGCGACGGCACGAAGCTGCCGTTGGTGTAATCGGTGTACGAGCCGACGATGCTGGCGGTGAGCGAGTGCCGCGACCAGTCGGATTGCACCAGCAATTCCGGCGCCACGACGAAATAGGGTGATCCGGCGCCGTGCGGTACGGCGCTCGGATTGCTGGCATAGGCGGCCGACAATTCGACCGCCGGGAAGAATATGAACGAGCCGCCGCGGATGCCGAGCGGCGAATAGGCACCGCCATCGCCGAGCGGCAACAGCCGTTGCGCGCGGGTGCCGAGCGGTAAGGTACTGATCGGCTGCGTTCCTGGCGGCGGCGTCGCGACCGAGGCATCGGCGTCGATCGGCGCCGGCACCGGCACGGTGCCGCCGGCCCGTTTCGCCGCGGTCAACGGATAGACTTCGGGCGGCACGTTGCCGATCGGCACCGGGAGCGGCGGTGGCGGCAGGACGGCACCGGTCCGGCCCGCGGCTTTGGCCGGATAGACCTGCGCTGCCACCGGCTGTGTAGGCGGCGATCCAGCCAAGGGCTGCATCGTCGTGGGTTTGGCGGGCACGCTGAACTGGGTCGTCGGCAGCGGATCGAAAGTGGTCTCGGGCACGACGACACCCGGACCCGGCGCGGCCGCCTTCGCCTTCTTTTTGCTCTTCGGCGTGTTGGTGGAATCGAAGCCAGTATTGCCGGCGCCGAAACCCGACGGGCTGCCGTAAACCGGCGTCGCCCCGACGCGCGACGGCGCCGTGAACTTGCCCGCGGCGGGCGCCTGGTCCTGCGCCACGTCGCCCGGACGGCGAAATTTTGGCGGCTTCGCCGGATTGCCCAGCGGCGACGGCTGCAGCAGCGCAGCGTTGGGATCGGCAATTGCGGCAGCCAACATGCCGCTACTCGGCGTCAGCACGCCGGCGTTGGGAATTTTCTGCTGCTGCGGCGGCGGCGCCTGCGCCCTGCTCGCGACCGGCGCCAAGCTTAAGGCCGCGACGGCGGCAGCGATCAGGGACCGGCGCAACAACACCCTCCCCGCACCGAAGCGTGCGCCCGCTCGTTCCGTTACCTCGGAAGCTGCCAAACCAACCTACCTCCGGCGCCAGCGCGCCAAACGGCAGCCGCCCGGCCGCCGGGTGGCGGTCGAGGGTTAACGGAGTAAAAACGGATATGGTTAACGGGAGGTTAGGCCTCCCATCCTCCCCTGCAGGGGGAGGATCCGGCGCGCAGCGCCGAGGTGGGGCTGTTCGATGGACTTGCCCCCACTGGTCCGCTACGCGGACCTATCTCCCCCCTGCAGGGGGAGATGAAGACTACACCCAGCCCTTGAGCTCGCGCATGGCGAGCTGCCAGATCATCAGCATGCCGGCCTCGCTGTCGTTGAGGCAGGGGATGGCGGTGAAATTTTCGCCGCCGTAGCGCTTGAACACGTGCGCATTCTCGACCGCGATCTCTTCCAGCGTCTCCAGGCAATCGGCGGAAAAGCCCGGCGTCAGCACGACCAGATTTTTCACGCCCTTCTTGGCAAGCGCCTTCACGGTCTTGATCGTATAAGGCTCGAGCCAGCGCGCGCGGCCGAAGCGCGACTGGAACGTCATCATCAGCTTGTCTTCATCGAGGCCGAGCTGCGCGCGTAACAGCTCGGTCGTCCGCACGCATTGTGCCTCGTAGGGATCGCCCTTGAGCACGCATTCTTTCGGCATGCCGTGATAGGAGAGCAGGATCACGTCGGGCTTGAACGGCAGCGCCTTGAGCTCGGCCTTCAGCGACGACGCCAGCACCTCGATGTAATAGGGATCGTCGTAATAGGCCGGCATGATGCGCAGCGCCGGCTGCCGGCGCAATCCCATCAGATAACGGAACACTTCGTCGGCGACCGTCGCCGTGGTCGCCGCGGCATATTGCGGATAAAGCGGCATGATCAGGAGGCGGTCGCAGCCGCGCGCGATCAGCGCTTCGAGCCGCGAGGCGATCGACGGATTGGCGTAGCGCATCGCCCAGTCGACGATAACGTGTTTGCCGAGCGGTTGCAGGATGCCGGCGAGCTTTTCGGCCTGCGAGCGCGTGATGGTCTTGAACGGCGATTCGTTCTTGTCGTTGTTCCAGATTCGCTTGTAGTCGCGCGCTTTGCGCCGCGAGCGGATCGGCAGGATGACGCCGTTGAGGATGAGCTTCCAGAATAGCCCGCGCTTCTCGATCACGCGCGGATCGGTGAGGAATTGTTTGAGATAGCGGCGCACCGCCTTGGCATCGGGCGCATCGGGCGTGCCGAGATTGACCAGGAGCACGCCGATGCCGCGCTCCACTTTTTCGGGCGCTACGGGAGTTTCAGGCGCTGCGGTGGTATTTGCCGCCGGCGCGGAACTTTCGGTAACGGGCGGCGTCGCGGCGGAAGTTTCCGCGCGCACGTTTGCGGCCGGTTCCTCGCGCGTCAATTCGGGCAGTGCAGGTTTCGCACTCGTTTCGCCGGTGGTTTCCGGAACTGTCTGCACGTCGCTCATAGTACCAGAATACTCCATCGCGGGCCCGCTGGCGAATTCGCCAAGGGGTCTCACTTCGGCCCCATTGCGCTGACGGTAGATAGGGCGCGGTCTTCGTCTTTGCCGCCCAACGAGGAACACATCATGGTTCGTAGCGTATCGCTTGTTTTCGCCTTTTTTCTATTGTCCGGCGCGGCATTCGCGCAAACTCCATATCCTCAACAAGACACCCCCGAAGATCGCGCCTGCCGCTTCGACGCGCGGCGCTTTTGCAAGGACGATATTCCGGATCAATTCAAAGTCGGCTCGTGCTTGCAGGCGCACAAGGACAAGCTCAATCACGCCTGCAAGACCGTGCTGGACGGTCACGGCATGTGATTGATTGCCGCGCGCTTAATCTGTCGCTAGCGCGAGATCGCCGGCGCCGTTGAGCCGGTCGAACATCATCAAATTCTCGAACGTGCGGGCCTTCGTCCCGTCGGGAAATTGCGTGCCGAGGCAATCGGCGAACTTGGCCCACAATTCGTCGCGCGACAGCGGCCGCTGGTGGCTGCCCTTGGCGAACTCAACCGGCCCGCTTTTGTGGGTCGCGCCGTCGGTCGTGGTGATCTCGACGGCGTCGGCGGGCGCGAAATTGGAGCCCGCCTTGGTGGCCGCGGTGCCCTCGAGCGAAACCCGCGGAAAGATCGCCTGCACCTCGGGCCGGCGCACAAAATCGTCGGTCAGTTCGCGCAAACCCACGTTGCGGGCGCACAATGCCGCCGCCATGGCGAATTGCATGGAGAATTTCGCTTCGAGCCCGGTTTGCGGGCGGCTGTTGCGCAGCATCAGCATCTGCGTCTTGCCGGTCGAGACATGAATGCGCTCGACTTTGCCGGGCGTGAGGTCGAAACGCGCCACCAGATCGAGCGCGGCATCGATCGAGCGGTGGGTCGCGTAGCAGATCGGATAGCGCTTGATGCTCAACCCATGGCCGACGATGTGCCACTCTTTTTGCGCGGCGTCGAAGGGGCGATCGAGCTCGGCCTTGCCGTCCACCGACAGCGCCATGAGCAAGCCCGCCGGGTGCTCCAGCGCATCGAGCGACGCCGTCAGTCCGGCTTGCGCCAGGCGCGCGGCAATGACGCCGGATTGCGCGGCGCGGCCGACCTGGAAGGATTTTGTCATGGTGCCGAAATTGGCCACCAGGCCGCCGGCCATCGACGCCGCGATCGCCATGGCGGTCGCCGCAAGCGTCGCATCGAGACCGCGCAATTTTGCGCAGGCCGCCGCCGCCGCGACCGGTCCAAACACGGCCGACGGATGCCAGCCCTTGCGATGCAGCGGCGTCGGCTCGCGCGCCAACAGCTCGGCCCACACTTCGTAGCCCGCCACATAAGCCGTCAACATTTCGGCACCGCTCGATCCGCTGGCTTCGCCTTGGGCGAGAATCGCGGGCACGAGCACGGCGCTCGGGTGGCCGTCGAGCGACACGTCGTCGTAGTCCAGCACATGCGCGGCAATGCCATTGATCAATGCCGCGGTCTCGGGGCTGCGCCGGGCGCCTGAGGGAATGAGCGACGCGAGCGCCGCGCCACTGCTATGGCCCAGTTCGCGATCGACCAGCGCAATCTCGGGATCGCGGCTGCCTGCGATCAAAACACCGAAGCAGTCCGCAATGCCGGTGCGGGCGATGGCACAGCCTTCCGCCGGGATCTTGCGCAAGCTGAGATCGGCGACGAAACGGCCGAGGTCTTGGGTGAGAGAGCTCATGGGCTTCTCCATTACGCGATCGAGCAGGCTAACTCTGCAGCGTATTATTACTCCGCCGCCTTGAGCATTGCCGGCGCGCCGGCGCGGAATTGCTCGAGCAAGGCCGCTTCGTCGGCCTTGGCGGCAGTCAGATGCTGCTGCTTGACGTGACCAAAACCGCGGATTTTTTCCGGGATTACGGCAAGCCCGACCGCGATGTGATGATTGTCCGGCGTCAATCCCGCCAGCACCTCATCGAGCATCGCCTCGTAGTCGCCGATCAGCTTACGTTCGGTACGCCTTTCCAGCGAACGTCCGAACGGATCGAACGGCGTCCCGCGCAAACCTTTGAGCTTCGCCAGCAGCCGGAACGCCGGCAATATCCAAGGACCGAAGCTCATCTTGCGCGGCAATCCGGTGGTCTTGTCGCGGCGCGCCAACAGCGGCGGTGCCAGATGAAACTCGAAGCGCAGATTGTCGCCGTCGAATTCGGTCTCGACCTGCTTGAGGAACGCGCCGTCGGTGTAAAGCCGCGCCACTTCGTATTCGTCCTTGTAGGCCATCAGCTTGAACAGATAGCGCGCCACCGCCTCGGTCAGCTCACAGTGGCCCGGCGCGCGCGCGGCCTCGGTCGCCTTGACCTCGCCGACCAGGGCCCGATAGCGCGCCGCGTAAGCTACGTTCTGATACGCGGTCAAGAATTTCACCCGCCGCTCGACCGTTTCCTCGAAGGATTCGGAGAGCCGCCGCGCGTCGCTGGCGATGGCGGTCGCGGGCTTTGCCAACTTCTCGACGGCAGCGCGATCGACCACGGCGCGGCGGCCCCAATGGAACGCGGCCCGGTTCATGGCGACTGCTTCGCCGTTGAGCGCGATGGCTTGCTCGATCGCCGCGGCCGACAACGGGATGGCGCCGAGCTGATAGGCGTAGCCGACCATGAACATGTTGGCGCCGATCGATTGGCCGAACAGGGCTGAGGCGATGCCGCTGGCGTTGATGAAATGGGTCTTATCGGCGCCGGCGTCGGCAACGATGGTGCGCTTGAGCCGCTCGCTCGGCAGCGAGAAATCGGCGTTGCGGGTGAATTCGCCGGGCATGAATTCGGCGGTGTTGACGACCATCTCGGTGGCGCCGTGCTTTACCGACGCCAGAATCTTGCGCGTGCCGGCGACCACGATGTCGCCGCCGAGAATGAGGTCGGCGCGGCCGGCGGCGACGCGGATGGCGTGGATGGCGTCCGGATTTTCGCCGATGCGCATGTAGCTGAACACCGCGCCGCCCTTCTGCGCCAAGCCCGCCATGTCGAGCACGCCGACGCCGCGGCCCTCCAGATGCGCCGCCATGCCCAAAATGCCGCCGATGGTGACGACGCCGGTACCGCCGACGCCGGTGACGATGATGTTGTAGGTCTGGTCGATCGCCGGCAGCTTTGGCTCGGGCAGCACCGGCAGGTCATGATCGGCGGCGACGCCGACGCCCTTCTTCAGCTTGGCGCCGTGCACCGTGACAAAGGACGGGCAAAAGCCTTTGACGCAGGAAAAGTCCTTGTTGCAGCTCGACTGGTCGATCAGGCGCTTGCGGCCCCACTCGGTTTCCAGCGGCTGCACCGAGACGCAATTCGATTGCACGCCGCAATCGCCGCAGCCTTCGCAAACCAGCTCGTTGATGACGACGCGTTTGTCGGGATCGGGAAAAGTATGACGCTTGCGGCGGCGGCGCTTTTCCGCGGCGCAGGTCTGGTCGTAGATCAGCACCGTGACGCCGGGAACTTCGGCAAGCTCTTTCTGCACCGCGATCAGGTCGTCGCGGTGATGGATGGTGAGGCCCTTCGGCCATTCGGTGCCGGAGGCATATTTGTCCGGCTCGTCGGTGACGACGACGACCCTCTTGGCGCCTTCGGCTGCGACCTGGCGCGCCACCTGCGGCACGGTGAGCCCGCCGTCATTGGCCTGGCCGCCGGTCATCGCCACCGCATCGTTGAACAGGATCTTGTAGGTGATGTTGGTGTTGGAGGCGATAGCGGCGCGGATCGCCATGTAGCCTGAGTGATTATATGTGCCGTCGCCGAGATTTTGGAAAACATGGTTGCGGTTGGAGAACGGTGCCTCGCCGACCCAGTTGGCGCCCTCGCCGCCCATATGCGTGTAGCCGAGCGTCGAGCGGTCCATCCATTGCGCCATGTAATGGCAGCCGATGCCCGCATAGGCGCGCATGCCTTCCGGCACCACGGTCGACGAATTGTGCGGGCAGCCGGAGCAGAAATAGGGAATACGTTGCGCAACGTCCCGGGTCTCGGCGGCGATGCGCTGGAATTCCTTGAGCCGCGCCACGCGGGCAATGATCTCGTCGTTGCGGTGATATTTTAAGAGCCGTTCGCCGATGCAGATCGCGACCTCGTTGGGATCGAGCGCACCTTTGACCGGGAACAGCCAATTGCCGGCCTCGTCTTTCTTGCCGATGCAGAGCGGCTGGTTCGGAGTGCCGTAAAGCTCCTCGCGCACCTGCACTTCGAGGAGCGAGCGCTTCTCCTCGACGACGATGATGAGATCGAGACCTTGGGCGAATTCCTTCAGCTCCTGCCGGCTGAGCGGCCAGGCACAGCCGGCCTTGAACAGGCGGATGCCGAGCGCGTTGCATTTTACTTCGTCGATGCCCAGTTCGTCGAAGGCCTGACGGACATCGAGATAGCTCTTGCCGGTGGTGATGATGCCGATCTTCGGATCGCGGCCGCCCGAGGTGATAATGCGGTTGAGCTTGTTGGCGCGGATGAAGGCGAGCATGGCGTCGCGCTTGTAATCGTGCAGGCGCGCTTCCTGAGCCAGGATCGGATCGCTGAGGCGGATGTTGAGGCCGCCCGGCGGCATCTGGAAATCGGTCGGGGTGATGATGCTGAAGCGGTCCAGGCTGCCGTCGATCGCCGCCGTGGATTCTATCGTCTCGTGCATGGTCTTGAGCGCGACCCAGGTGCCGGTGAAGCGCGACATCGCCCAGCCGTAGAGGCCGTAGTCGAGCACTTCCTGCACGCCTGCGGGGTTGAGGATCGGAATCATCACGTCGATGAAGTGATATTCGGACTGGTGCGCGGTGGTGGAAGATTCGGCGGTGTGGTCGTCGCCCATCAGCGCCAAGACGCCGCCGTGTTTGGCCGAGCCGGCGAGATTGGCATGACGGAACACGTCACCGGTGCGGTCGACGCCGGGCCCTTTGCCGTACCACATGCCGAAGACGCCGTCGTATTTGCCCTCGCCGCGCAGTTCGGCCTGCTGCGAGCCCCATACCGCGGTGGCGGCGAGATCCTCGTTGATGCCGCCCTGGAACCGGACGTCGCTTTTGTCGAGGAACGATTTGGCGCGCAGGAATTGGCTGTCGAGGCCGCCGAGCGGGGAGCCGCGATAGCCGGTGACGAAGCCCGCGGTATTGAGCCCGTTGCGGCGGTCGAGTTCCTTCTGCATCAGGCACAGCCGAACCAGGGCCTGGAAGCCGGTCACGAATACGCGGCGCTGGCCGAGATCGTATTTATCGTCGAGCTTGACGTCGCGCAGCGCCATTACGCAGGCCTCTCCCGATCGGCAGTTTGCCCTTATGGACCCGATATTGCCAGTAGGCCAGGGAACACAAAAATATAGGCGCGCAACGCTCTCGCAGCAAATGCCGATGAGCCGATGCCGGCGGCCTATTCCCACCATCATTGCGCGTACAAACATCGCCCTTGGCTGCCCGACGCGGCGACAGCGCGGATGCCGGCAGCGCGATTGCCCAACTCTATCTCGATCTTCCGGCCGGGAGTTGCAGCGGGACGTTCTCTGACGTGACGACCGGACAATGCATGGCGGCCGCTGGCAGGCGTCGCGTCGGTTGGCTGGGATCAGGCAGCTGGCGATGCGCGCTTTAGTTGTATAAGAGCGACCCGCATCAAATGCCCAGACCATGGAACTTCAACCCGATAATGAACCACGGCACGAGTTCCATGGCATTTAGTGTAGATTCCGATGTGACACTTCTGCAACATCGCCATTTCAGTTCGCAAACTCGCATCTGACGCGGTCCCGCTGCAAAAAGGTTAACCTTTCTTAACGATTGAAATTGACGTTTAAGGCCCTCTTAATCATTATCAACAAATCGTTAATTCCGGGGCGAGAGACCATGTCGAGTAGTGTTGCGTATCTAGCCAGTAATCTGGCGACGATTTCGTTTGCGCAAAGGCGCGAGGCGCAAACCTTCACCGTAAACTGCGGTCCCTCTGCCCGTAGCGATGAAAGTTCCACGTCGGACGCGGGCAAGAGAATCAACAGACGAGCGCCAGCGGCGCCCGGAAATTGTACCAGTGCAGAAGGCATTCGCGCCAGCGCGGAAAAAATTCTGCGCGCGTTCAACACATGGGCCTTCAAGCGCGAGCAGCCTTCCGATGTGCAGTTGATGCTGGATGTTTTATCGGAGGCCGTCGCGACGCGAGCGGCGATACGATTCGTTCTCTATTGGGGCAAAGGCCCGCGGCATAGCGTGGGCGCGCCCGAGATGCAGTGCCTCGACTTCCTTGCCGCGGTGGCAACGCGGATAAAAGGCGTTCATGCACCCGGCGCGGCGATGACGCTCGTCTTGACCGACACCCACGCCGAGCTGAACGGGCATTGCCGGCAAGACATCGATCAATACTACGACGAGGTCAGAGCGGCGGCAGCGCAACGCGGCTTCGAAACCCGTTCGCTCGGTCAACTTGTCAAAGCTGCCGGCAATTTGGCGACTGCCGTGCCGCTGGATGACACCGTGTCGGCGGAGATGCTGTCGAGCCTGACGACAAGTGCGGCAAAATGGTATCGCGGCGCCGGCACCCCGGAGGAAGGCGCGCTGACTTATTTGCGGATGAACTTGATCGAGCAACGCGTCGTCGAACGCGCGTTTCCCGGCTCGATTTTCATCACCTTCAATGGCAGCGACCTGCGCAAGCTTTTTCCGCGACAGTTGCCGATCTTCTACATGTACTCCCTTCGCCGTGGCTTCAGCGTCAAGCCATGGTTCATGTCGTGTGAATCGACGAAGCCGGGGGCAGCCGCCGATCAGGCAAATTCGATACATCCCGACGCGGCCTAATCGACGATTTCCAGCATTCGTCCGGGTGCGTTTGTCATGCTCGACTACAGAGTGCTTCCGGCAGGAGACACGGCGCTCGTGATCGAGTTCGGCGATCGCATCGATCGCGCGCTCAGCACGTTGGTCCTATCGCTCGCGCAAGCCTTGGATGCGGAGCGAATCGAGGGGGTAGTCGAAACGGTTCCCACATTCCGCTCGCTGATGGTTCATTATGAGCCGCTGGCGCTTGCCGCATCATCGCTTATCGCTCGGATCGATGCGTTGATGCAAAAACTCGGCAGCAGCGAGATCGTAGGTCACGTCTGGCATTTGCCGGTCTGTTACGATCCGCGCTTCGCGATCGACCTCGACGAGGTCGCGAAGCGAACCTCGCTCTCGACACAACAAGTCGTCGAACGGCACAGTGGTCCGATTTATCACGTCTACATGCTCGGCTTCCTGCCGGGCCAGGCTTATATGGGCGAAGTTGCCGCCGAGCTCGCGCTCGATCGGCTGGAGACACCGCGCACGAAAATTCCGGCCGGCTCGCTTGCGATCGCGTCGCGCATGTCATGCGTCTTCCCGCTCGAGACGCCGTGCGGTTGGCACGTGATCGGGCGTTGCCCGGTTCCACTGTGGGACCCGGTGCATGGCACTTCGCTGCTCGCGCCGGCGGATCAGGTCAGGTTCGTGCCGGTATCGATGCGCGAATACGAAACACTCGCGACCAGGGCATCGCAAGGCGTTCTGCGGATCGAGCCGGTCAGCGAATTCGTCGGAGCGGTGGCATGACGCCGGCGCTGCGCATCATATCGCCGGGTCTGTCGACCACGATTCAAGACGTCGGCCGATCGGGATTCCAGCGGCTTGGCGTGTCCGTCAGCGGCGCGCTCGATCTGGTATCGCTTCACGCCGCCAATGCACTTGCCGGCAACCCGGGCAACACCGGGGCGTTGGAGGCCCTCTATGTCGGCCCGACTTTTGCGGTCGACACCGACGATACGCGTCTTGCCTTCGCCGGCGCCGACGCGGTGATCGAGATTCTGGACGACGCGGACGCCCGCGGCGGTGAGATCATCCCCACCATGCGGAGCGTTCGCGTTCGCCGCGGCCAAGTCATTCGCGTCGGTTCGCTCAAGAATGGCGCTACGCTCTACATTGCCGTTGAGGGCGGCTTCGCCGTCGCGCCGGCGCTTGGCAGCGTATCCACCGACAGCCGCGGCAGGATGGGCGGCTGGCAGGGCCGTCCGCTGCTCGAAGGCGATGTCATCCCGCTGCGTCGCGCCACGGCAAGCGACCGCGACGAATATTTGATCGACGGCCTGGACCTCGCCGCTCCGCGCCGTTTTCGCGCCGTGCTGGGCCCGCAGAGCGACAACTTCTCTGACCAGGAGATCGAGCGCTTTTTCGCCAGCGAGTACACCATGAGCGCGGGATCGAACCGCATGGGTATGCGCCTTGAGGGTCAAGCGATCGGGCATCTTCGCGGCTTCAACATCGTCTCCGACGCCATCGCGACCGGATCGATACAAGTGCCCGGCAGCGGCCAGCCGATCGTACTCCTCGCCGACCACCAGACCACCGGCGGCTATCCCAAGATCGCGACCGTCATCTCGGCCGATTTGCCGGCGCTCGGCCGGCTGCCGATCGGGTCGAAGGTGTCTTTCGCGCCTGTCACCGTCGAGGAGGCGGCCGCCGCACGCCGCGAGCTTGCCGCCACGGTCGACGGCATCGCCGGCACGATGGTTCGGCTTTCCATCCCTGCCACCGCCGTCGCCGAACGACTCCTGGAGTGCAATCTCATCAGCGGCGTTCAAGACGCCGCGGCGTAACGCGTAAAGATCGATTGGCGATGTCAGCGACTGAAAGCAAGTCGAGCGGCCAAGCCGGCGGCACGCGGGACAATCACGTCGTGCGCGGCATCATGTTCATGATCGGCGCCACGGTCATGTTCGCGATATCGAACGCAATCAGCAAATGGGTGGTCGCGAGCTATCCGGTCGGCGAGGTCATGTTCGCCCGTTCGCTCAGCTCGCTGATCGTCTGCTCGGCCTTCATGCTTCCGGTAACCGGCTTGGCCGTGTTCGCCACCCGGCGGGTCCGCGATCACCTCGCTCGCGGCCTGTCGCAGGCCATTTCGCAGACCTTCACCGTCATCGCTTTCAGCTTGATGCCGCTTGCGGGCGCCATCGCGATCAATTTTTCGGCGCCGCTGTTTTCCGGCTTGGTTTCCGTGCTCTGGCTGAAGGAGCGCGCCGGGGCGGCGCGCTGGGGCACTTTGCTGGTGGGATTCGTCGGCGTCCTCGTCGTGGTCCAACCGGGCGCCGATTCGTTTCAACTGGGTGCGCTGTTCGCGCTGGCGAATGCGGTCATGTATGGCAGCGTCACCGTGGCGGTGCGCGGCATGAGCAAGACCGAGTCTGCAAACACGCTGCTGATGTGGCAGATGGTGACGCTCGCGGTATTCCACGCCTTTCTGCTGGTCTTCGGATTCCGCTGGCCGACGCCGCAAGACGCCGCGCTTTTCGGATCGATGGGAGTGGCCAACGCGGCGGCGCAGTACTTGTGGACCAAGGCGCTGCATGCTGCGCCGGCCACGGCGGTGTCGCCATTCTATTATTTTCTATTGGTGTGGTCGCTGGTCCTCGGCTTCTTCGTGTGGGGAGACATTCCGACCATGAGCCTGCTGGTCGGATCTGGCATTGTCGTCGCCTCGGGATTGTTCTTGCTGTTTCACGAGGCGCAACGCGAGACGGCGACCCCGGCCACGAAAACCAGCGAAGCCACGGCTACGCGGAGCGCTTAGGATTCGTGGCGGCGCGGCCGCCGACAGGTCGGAAACGCGGGTCGAGCCAAACGAAGCAAGGGTCAGGCAGCGATAACTTTTCGTTTCGCCCGGGCGGCGACGATTTCGACGGCCTGTTCGAACGGGCCGGGCTTGCCAAAAAGAAAGCCTTGCGCGCTGTCGCAGCCCAGCGCTTTGAGAAAATCCTTCTGAATCACGGTTTCAACGCCTTCCGCGGTCACCGTCATGCCGAGCGCACGGGCAATACTGAGCACCGCCTGGACGATGGCGACTTGGTCGCTTCGCGTCGCCATGTCGGTGATGAAGCTGCGATCGATTTTGATCTTGTCCAATGGGAATTTTCGCAGATATCCCAGGGCGGAATAGCCGGTGCCGAAATCGTCGAGTGCGATGGCAACGCCGAGCTCTCTCAGTTGGCGCAGCATCGATATCGTGTGTTCGTTATTTTGCAAGAGCAGGCGTTCTGTGATTTCAAGCTCGAGACGGTTCGGCGCCAACCCACTCGTGTTGAGCGCGCGCTGCACGACATCAACGAGATCAGGCGCTAAAAACTGCACGGGCGAGAGATTGACGGCAAGCTTAAGGTGATCGGGGAGCTGTACGATCTTACTGCAGGCTTCGATCAGCGCCCATTCGCCCAGCCATGGCATCATCCCCGTGTCTTCGGCTACCGGGATAAAATCCGAGGGCGGCACAAATCCCCTGGTCCGATGATTCCATCTGGCAAGCGCCTCAAAGCCGGTGACGCTATTGTCGTGCAAGCTGACGATCGGCTGATAGTATAATTCCAGCTCGTTGTGCTCGATCGCCTCGCGAAGATCCACTTCGATCTGCCGCCGATCGATCAAGTCCTTGGTCATGGATGCTTGATAGAACTGATAGCTGTCACGGTTGTGTTCTTTGGCCGCATAGAGTGCGAGATCCGCCGCCACTATCAGGTCGTCGGCGCTCGCACCGTCCATTGGGCTGATCGCGACGCCGACACTGATCGTCGTTCGTACGCGATATCCTTCGAGATCGAATGGTTCGCGGATGACCCTGATGAGACAGTTCGCAAGGTCATCGAGCGCTGTGCGTGTATTGACGTAACGCGCGATGACCGCGAATTCGTCGCCTCCGAGCCGAGCCAACACGTCGGTTGAGCGAAGCGAAGCCTGCAGTCGCTGGGCAGTCTGCTGCAGCAAAAGATCGCCGATGCGGTGACCCAGCGTGTCGTTAATGATCTTGAAACGGTCGAGGTCAAGCAACAAAACTGCGTATTCAATCTGATCACGCGCGTTGGCGTCGATCCGGCTCTGGTTATGTATGTCTGCGAGCGCGGAATGAAAGCCGCGGCGGTTCAGCAAGCCGGTCAGCGAGTCCTCCGACGCCAGTCGAGCCATGCTTTCAAGGGTCAGTTCAAGTTCTTTGGATTTTTGCCGTGTTCCGGCCTCTGTTCGGAGTAACAACTCCATCGCAGCGAGCGTAAAGAGGGTCAGTAGAGCAGCCGCGAGGCTATCCATGCGCAGGTCGGACAAGGAGCCGGCTGTAACCTCATCCTTGATGAGACTAACTGTCACCCAGAGCGGGTGACCCTTGACCTTGCGCAGGGCAACCAGCCGAGTTTGTCCTGTCGAAGCATCGCGCTGCTCGAATGTGTTGTTGGCGCGGCTCTGCATCCGGGTGAACAACTCAGTGCCATGGATGTCCTGGCCCATCTTAAGGTCGAGAGACTGACCGCCAGCCGCACGGACAACACCATCGCTGCCGATCAATGCAATCGAGCCGGACGAAGCAAAGTCGACTTTCTCATAGAAGTTCGTGAAGTGTTCGGGGTCGAGCGAGACGACAACGACACCGCCGAACGAACCGTCTGCGTTCGAGAGCCGCCGTGAAAGCTGCACCGACCATTTGCCGCTGACGCGGCCAATCAGAGGCTTGCTGATGAACAGCCTGTCCTCTTTGCTGTCCAGTTGCGCCTTATAGTGCTCGCGATCGCTCAGATCGACGGAAGGAGCCGGTTGCGGGCCCGCACTGGAGGCGCGCATGATGCCTTGCGCATCGATGATCGAGACTTGAACGATAATGTCGCCTGGTATGTCGATACTGTGCAGGATTGCATTGTAGTCCATCGAACCTCTGCGTGCCTCGATGCCGCGCCGCAGATAGAACAATACATTATCAAGCTCATCGACGGACCGAAGAACGTTTTCTTCGAAGACCATCGTGAAACCCTGACTCGTGCGATCGGCGTCCTTAAGATCGCTGCGCACATCCTGTGCATATTTCAGGAAGATACCAGCCCACAACATCACGATGGTGATGACGCCAAAAATCGCGGAGCTGCGACGCTCGACGATTAGCTTTGGCAGCTGGAGAAGATTCAATCTCATTGGCATCCGGTCGAAAACCCGCGTGCAAGCTAGATCATAAGCGTTTCGACTTCTTTATTGCGCCGCAGTCATCCGTCCAAAGATGGAAAGAAAATCGTTAAGATCGATGGTCAAATGATTATGAATCGCGCCGGCCAGCGCGGCGCCGCTGCTCCACGATACAGCCGAGACAGCCGCTATAAACAATGACTTACCCGGGCTTGCGAGAACGCCTCGGCTCACGCCACTTTGGCGTGTGCCACGGCCGCTCACACCGCATTCCCCGACTCCGAAGATCACGCATTTCTCGGTCAAGAACTGGGGCATGTGCCATTTTGCGCACTTCCGGCACATGCTAGGCTGCGCTCACCCCACCCGGAGCCCAAGCCATGAACACTCACGTCAAGATCGCGCCCGTCACCCAAGCGGACATCGCGCCGGCGGAATGGCAGGCCCGCGTCGACCTCGCCGCCGCCTACCGGCTGATCGCCCATTACGGCTGGGGCGACGTCATCTACAATCACTCGTCCGTGCGGGTGCCCGGCGAGGAGCGCAAATTTCTCATCAAGCAGCACGAGCTGCTCTACACCGAGGTGACGGCGTCGAACCTGGTCAAGGTCTCGATGGACGACGATCTCGACGAATCCTCGGGCGTCAACCGGCCGGGTTTTACCTTGCACGGCGGCGTGCTCGCGGCACGGCCGGACGTCAATTGCGCCGTCCACGTGCATACCGAGACCGGCATGGCGCTTGCCGGGTTGAAACACGGCCTGCGCATGGTGTCGCAGCCGGCGGTGCGCTTCCACAATCGCATCGGCTATCACGACTATGAAGGCATCACCGAAGATTTTGGCGAGCGCGCCCGCATCAACAAGGCGCTCGGCAAGAACCGCGCGCTGATCCTGCACAATCACGGCCTGCTCACGGTCGGCAAGAGCGTGCGCGAAGCCTTCGTGCTGATGAAGTCGTTGCTCGAGGCGGCCGACATCCAGATCAAGATGGAAGCGACCGGCGGCGCGCTGATCGAAATCCCGGCCGAGATTTGCGAAAAAACCGCGCATCAATACGAGCATCACGATTCCGGCCGCGGCTCGGCCGACTGGCCGGCCTATTTGCGCATGCTCGACGCGGTCGACCGCAGCTGGCGGGATTGAGGAACCTGCCGGTTTGGCACGGCGATTGCTTCGCCGAGGTCATGACCGATGACAGGTATCTCGCGCTACTGCTGTGGACGATCTGCGTGCTGACGTTCGCATGCAGCGTCGTGGCGCTGACCCAGCACCCGGAGTGGTTTGGCGCCTGATGCCGTAGGGCGGGTTAGCCGCAAGACGTAACCCGCCGCGGCCTCGCGACCGCATGGCGGATTACGCTTGCGCTAATCCGCCCTACTTCGCCGGCGCGTATTTGCCGCCGGTCTGCTTGGTGTGCACGCCTTCCGCGCCGCTCTGCTTGTGTTGCAGGCGGGTGATGCGCGCCCAGGTGCGCTTTTGATCGTCGCGCACCGTGATGTGCAGGGTGCCGCAGCCTTCGCAGGTGAGCTCGATCTTGTCGCCGTGCATGAACGGATTGAGCCCACGATGGTTGGTGCCGGTGGCCAGGATGTCGCCGGGCAATAGCGTGTGGATCGACGTCACCCATTCGATACAGCGCGGAATCTTGTGCGCCATGTCGTCGGTGTTGAAGTTCTGGTACACCGTGCCATTGTTGGTGAGCTTGATCTGCCGCTTGTGCGGGTCCTTGATCTCGTCGGCGGTGACGATATAGGGGCCGATCGGCGCAAAGGTGTCGCGCGACTTCATCTGATAGAACACGTTGGTCGGCGGCACCACGCCGCGCGCCGAGCCGTCGATGAAGTTGGTATAGCCGAACACGTATTTCATCGCGTCGGCCGCCTTGACGTGGGAGGCCTTCTTACCGATCACCACCGCAATTTCGGCCTCGCCCTCGAATACGCTCGCCGCCATGTCGGGCAGCACCATGGTGTCGCCGTCGCCGATGACCGCGCTCGGTGATTTCATGAAGGCGTTGATCGGGGCGGGCTCCGGCAAGGTGCCGTCTTCCATGTAGTTCACCGCCATGCAGATGATGTTCTCCGGCTTCGGCAGCGGCGGCCGCAGCTTGACCTTGGCGAGCGGCTTGCCTTTGCCCTTCTTGGCGGCGGCAGCGAGCTTGCCCTTGTAGCTGCTCCATTTCTCGATCACACCGCGGATCACGTCCTGCGGGCCGAGCGCCTTGATGCCCTTGGTCACGGCCGAGACGTCGACGATGTTGTCGCCGACCACCACGCCGAGCTTATAATTGTCGAAAAACGCGAGTTTCATGGCTACTCCTTGGAGTTTCTTGATGGGTCAATGAAAGCGATGTCCCTGGCCACGCTGGATAGGCCCGGCTCGATTGCGATTTATGCGGAAGAAGACGGCGCGAAGCAAGCAACTCACGCTCTACTCCGGCGGCGTCCGCACCGGGTGGTACTACGCTATCAGGCGACCCGCTTTCTTGAAAATATGATTCTTCGACCGAATCCTTTGACTGACACCAGACGTCTATAGGCTGAGACGCGGCGGTCCCCGTCACGGACCGGCGGTCGGGCGATCATCGACGGCTTGGTGACGAAGGAGAGAACGATGAAACGGACCTTGATAAGGTATAAGACAAAGCCCGGGGCGGCGGACCATAATGCTGGGCTGATCGCAAAGGTGTTTGAGGAATTGAAGGCCGCAAAGCCCGATGGCCTTCGCTATCTGTCGCTCAGGCTCGACGACGATAGCTTTGTCCATTTCGTCGAAGCCGAAGACGGCGCCAATCTCCTCACAAAACTGGAAGCCTTTCAGGCCTTTCAAAGCGGGATTCGCGAACGCTGCGTTGAACCTCCGCAAGCCCGTGGCGTTACAATTGTCGGCAATTACCGGATGATAGGTGAGCCGTAGGCACCGGCTCAATTCTCCGGAGGCAGAATGAGATCGATTCCCGACGCACCAGTGGCCGCTGCAGGCCTCGGCCGGCTTCTCGTCGACATGCGGCCGAGGCTACATCGCTATTGCGCCCGCATGGTCGGCTCCGTGATCGATGGCGAAGACGTGGTGCAGGACGCGTTGATCAAGGCGGTCGAGTCGCTTGCCGCCGAGCCGATCGGCAACCCCGAGGGCTGGTTGTTTCGGATCGCGCATAATACTGCGTTGGATTTTCTGCGCCGCCGCAACCGGCAGGCAGCGCTGCGATCGGGCGAGGACATAGACATGATTGCCGATCCGATCGACACCGTCGCTAGCCGCCAGATCGCAACCGCAAGCCTTCGAACCTTCATGCGGCTTCCGGTCGCGCAACGCAGCTGCGTTATCCTGATGGATGTGCTCGGTTGCTCGCTGCAGGAAATCTGCGAAGCGACAGACTTTAGCCTTCCCGCCGTCAAAGCGGCACTGCATCGCGGACGCGCGCGGCTTCGCGAACTGGCCGACGAACCGGATAGTTTGCCGCATCTCTTGTTGTCCGAGACCGATCGCAAACGCCTCGGCGCCTATGTCGCGCATTTCAACGCGCGGGACTTCGACGCGATCCGCGACATGATCGCAGACGATGTGCGTCTCGACCTCGTCAACAAGACCAAGATGCGCGGCAAGGCCGAAGTGTCCAGATATTTCGGAAATTACGCGAAGGTCCACGACTGGCATCTCGTCCCCGGACTGGTCGAAGACCGCCCGGCAATCCTGGTGTTCGATCCCAGCGAGCCGTCGCCCAGACCGAAATATTTCATGCTGTTGCAGTGGTCGGCCGATAAGGTCGCAATTATCCGCGATTTTCGCAACGCTTCTTACGTCACGGACGGCGCCGAGTATCTGGTCTCATCGGCTGAGCAACCGCCCGAATAGTATTTTCAAGCGTAAAAGGAGAAAGCGAGATGACAGCAAGTACAATCCCGCATCCGCCGATCGTTTCGCGCGACCAGTGGCTCGACGAGCGCAGAAAATTGCTCGCGCATGAGAAGGAATTCACCCGGCAATACGATCGGGTCAACGCCGAACGGCGCCGTCTACCGATGGTGAAGATTGAAAAGGACTACATCTTCGATGGCCCGCATGGGAAAATGAGTCTCAAAGACCTGTTTGAGGGCCGCCGGCAACTTGTCGTCTATCATTTCATGTTCGATCCGGCGTGGGAGAAAGGCTGCCCTGGCTGCACACGCTATGTGAACGCCATCGGCAATCTGTCGATGCTGAACGACCGCGACACGACGTTTGTGCTGGTGTCGCGCGCTCCGCTGGCCAAGCTCGATGCCTACAGGGCGCAAAAGGGATGGAGTCTCTCGTGGTTTTCCTCATTTGGCAGCGACTTCAATTACGACTTTCACGCCACCAACGACGAGAAGGTTGCGCCGATCGAATACAATTATCGAAACAAGGCCGAGCTGGAAGCAAAGAACGGCCCCAATGCAATCGAGGGGGAGGAGCATGGGCTCAGTGTTTTCTTCCGCCTTGGCGACGAGGTCTTCCACACCTATTCGGTCTACGCACGCGGCACCGAACCTCTCACGGATGCCCGCGCTCTGCTCGATATGACGCCCTACGGGCGGCAACAGGATTTTGAGGACTCGCCACCCGGCTGGCCGCAGAAGCCGACCTATGGTTAGAGCTATGAGTCCACGCCTTAGCCACGCCATCCACGATCGCGTCACCGGGACGTCTGGCTTCGCAGCCCTGCCACATCCTTGTCGGTGATACTGGATCGCGTACTGCCGAACCGCGCGGTCACATAGTTGCTCACCGCGGCGATCTCGGTATCGGAGTGCGTGCTGCCGAAGGCCGGCATCGACACCACGCCTGCGGGCGTGTGCCGCTCCGCTCCGGAAATCACGATCTGGGCGACATTGGTGGCGGTGCGATCGTTGACCCCGCGTGCCCCGGCCACCGTCGCGTAGGGGGTGATCGCGCTCACGCCGGTCCAGCTATGGCAGCTCACGCAAGACCCTTCGAAGATCTTTTTGCCGAGCGCATCGGACGTCGCGACACCGTCCTTCGGCGAAGCCGGCGCCGGCGGCGCCAGCGTCGCCGGCAGATCGGGTGAGGCGATCGGCGGAACGCTGCGCACATAGCTGACCAGCGCGCGAATGTCGGACGGCGTCATCTGGCTAAGACTTTGGTCGACGGCTTCGCCCATCGGACCCGCCGCCGTGCCGCGGCCCTGCGCGTGGCCGGTTGCCAGATAGGCGAACACCTCGTCGTCGCTCCAGCCGCCGATGCCGGAGCCCTTGTCCGACGTGATGTTGAAGGCGTGCCAGCCCGCCGTCACCGCGCCGGCGAATTTTTTGCCATTGTCCAAGGCGAAGGCGAGGTTCCTTGGCGTGTGGCACTCACCGCAATGGGCGAGCGCTTCGGCGATATAGGCGCCTCTGTTCCATTCCGCGCTGCGATCGGTATTGGGCGCAAAACGCGCATTGGCATTGAACAGCGTCGACCAGAACAGCATTGCCCAACGCTGGTTGAACGGAAATTTGAGCGTGTTGTCCGGCGCCGTCGCATGCACGGCTGGCAGGCTGAACAGGTAGGCCTTGATCGCCAGCCCGTCGGCATCGGTCATGTAAGTGTAAGACGTGTAGGGCATCGCCGGATAAAGATGCACGCCGTCGCGCCGTTTGCCGCGGCGCAAGGCGTCGAGAAAATCCTGATCGCTGTAGTTGCCGATGCCCGTGGCTTTGTCGGGCGTGATGTTGGTCGAATAGAGCGTCCCGAACGGCAGCGGAAACGCCAAGCCGCCGGCATAGTCGGCGCCGCCCGGCACGGTGTGGCAGACCAGGCAATCGGCGGCGCGGGCGAGATATTCGCCGCGCTTGACCTGATCGGCCTTGGCGAGATTTGGCGGAACGCCGGTCGGATCGGCCTCGTGGTAATCCGCCAGCGCCACCGTGTGGCCGCCGGCGAACGCCAGCGGTCCCTTGGTGAAGGTCTCCACGACGAACACGGCCGCGCCAACCAGGACGACGGCTCCAACGATCACGGTGCGGGCGCGCATGGCACTCACGCCTTGACCGCAAGCGCGCGGCGGTCGATCGGCAGCCGGCGCAGCGCGACACCGGTCGCCGCGTAGATCGCGTTGCGCAGCGCCGGCGGGCCGGCCGTGCAGCCGGTCTCGCCGATGCCGCCCGGATCCTCGCCGCTCTTGATGACGTGCACCTCGATGTTCGGCACCTGATCGATGCGCAGCATGCGGTAGTCGTTGAAATTGGACTGTTGGACCCGCCCCTTGTCGATGGTGACCTCGCCATAGAGAGCGGCGGTGAGCCCGAAGATCAGCCCGCCTTGCAGCTGCGCCATGATCGTGTCGGGATTGACGGCGATGCCGGTGTCGACCGCCGAGGTCACGCGGCGCAGGTTGACTTCGCCCTTCTCGTCGACCTCCGCCTCGACCACCGTGGCGATGAAACTGCCGAACGACGGCTGGATGCTCACGCCGCGGCCGGTACGCGCCGGCAGCGGTTGGCCCCAACCGGATTTCTCCGCGACGATATCGAGGGCGGCTTTCAGGCGCGGATTCTTGCCGAGCATGCCGCGCCGGAAATCGACCGGGTCCTTGCCCGCTTTGCGCGCCAGCTCGTCCATGAAGCATTCGATGGCGAACACGTTGTTGTTCGGCCCAACACCGCGCCAAAAGCCGGTGGGCACCGCCGGCGGCTCGGCACGCACGTACTGCACCTGCAAGTTCGGAATGTCGTAAGGCATGTCGACGGCGCTATCGACGGCGTCGCCATCGATGCCATTCTGGAACGCCGGCGGCAGCCAGCGCGCCAAGATCGACGAGCCGGAGACCTTGTACTTCCAGGCAACGATTTTGCCGTTCTGTAGACTTGCCGAGATGGTGTCGCGATAAGCCGGACGGTAGACGTCGTGCTGGATATCCTCTTCGCGGCTCCAGATGACTTTCACCGGACCGTCGACCTGTTTGCCGATGCGCACGGCAGCCGCGACCATGTCGGCTTCGAGCCGGCGGCCAAAGCCGCCGCCGAGCAGATGGTTGTGCACGGTCACCTTGTCGATCGGCAGACCCGCCGCTTTTGCCGCGTCGGACTGGCAGCGCGTCATGACCTGGGTGCCGGTCCATATTTCGCAGGCGTCCGTCGTGACATGCACGGTGCAGTTCAACGGCTCCATCGGCGCGTGCGCCAAAAACGGCAGCTCGTATTCGCCGTCGACCCGGTCGCCTTGCGTCAGACCCTTGGCGACGTCGCCAACCGATTTGGCGACGACACCGTCTTTTTTGCTGGCGGCACGCAAGTCGTCCCAGATATCGGCCGAACTGATTTTTGCGTTCGGCCCTTCGTCCCACGTCACTTTCAGAGCATCGAGGCCCTTCTTGGCCGCCCAGGTGTGATCGCCGACAACCGCCACCAGATCGTCGAGCACGACGATCTGTCGAACGCCGGGGACGGCCTTCGCGGCGCTGTCGTCGACATGGCCGACCTTGCCGCCGAACACCGGGCACTGCGCCAATGTCGCAAACTTCATCCCGGGCAACAGCGCGTCGATGCCATAGACGACCTTGCCGTCGGTCTTGTTCGGCGTATCGAACCGCTTGAGCGGCTTGCCGATCAGGGTGAATTTTTTTGGATCTTTGAGCGGCGGATTCTGCGGGACAGGAACGCTACCCGCCGCATCCACCAGATCGCCGTAGGCCGCTACGCGTCCGCTCGCGCTGTGCGTGACCTTGCCGTTCGACGCAGAACAGCTCGCCGGATCGACCTGCCATTGGCTGGCAGCGGCCGTCACCAGCATCGCCCGCGCCGCGGCGCCCGCCACGCGCAACGGTTTCCAGAACGCGCGAATGGAATTGGAATTGCCGGTGACCTGAATGCCGAAGGTGGGATTGCCATAGAGCTTGTCGTTGGGCGGTGCGTGCTCCAGTGTCACCGTGGCGAAATCGGCATCGAGCTCGTCAGCGAGGATCATGGCGACGGCGGTATAGATGCCTTGGCCCATTTCCACCTGCGGCATCACCAGCGTGGTCTTGCCGGCACGATCGATGCGGATGAAGGCGTTGGGCGCGAACTGGCCGGCCGGATTGTCGGGCGGCTGCTCGGGCTCGTTGGCGGCTTTGAGCGGCAGGCGGAATGCGAGCACGAAGCCGCCCGCCAAAGCGCCCGTCACAAGCGCCCGGCGTGAGGGAAGCGGGCCGAAATTGCGAGGCGTGTGTAAATTCATTGCTGCCTCCTATGCCTGCCCATCCGCGGCGCGCTTGATCGCCTCGCGGATGCGCACATAGGTGCCGCAGCGGCAGATATTGCCCGCCATCGCCGCATCGATATCGGCGTCGTCAGGATGCGGCGTGCTTTCGAGCAGCGCCGCCGCCGACATGATTTGACCGGACTGGCAATAGCCGCACTGGATCACTTCCTGATCGAGCCACGCCTTCTGCACCTTGGCCCCGGTCGGCGTTGCGCCGACGCCCTCGATCGTGGTGATGGCGCGGTTGCCGATCGCACCGACCGGCAACAGGCAGGAGCGGACGGCTTTGCCGTCAAGGTGCACCGTGCAGGCGCCGCATTGGGCGATGCCGCAACCGAATTTCGTGCCGGTCAGACTTAAGAGATCGCGCAGCACCCAAAGCAGCGGCATGTCGGGCGGTGCATCGACCGTCTTGCTCTCGCCGTTGATCGTCAGGGCAACCATAGGGCCTCCTACTTTCCTAGCTCCCATCGGAGCTTGTAGTGCGGCTCGTGTATTGTGCCACGGTCCAGGCGGTTCCGTTGTCACGGTTGCGCGATCTTCTCTGTGAAGATTCACGTCATATTCCGGATCGGCCGCCGATCCGGCCCGGTAAGAATGCCAATATCCGAATACCATGTCCGATCTTGATGCCATCGTCATCGGCGCCGGCCACAACGGGCTGACCTGCGCGGCCTATCTCGGCATGGCGGGCATGCGCGTGCGTGTGCTGGAGCGGCGCGGTGTCGTCGGCGGCGCTGCGGTGACGGAGGAATTTTGGCCCGGCTTCCGCAATTCGACCGCGGCCTATGCGGTGAGCCTGCTGCAGCCCAAGGTTATCCGCGATCTCAAGCTGCACGACCACGGCTTGCGCATGGTCGAGCGCCGCGCGCAGAATTTCTTGCCGCTGCCGGATGGCCGCTATCTCCTCACCGGCGAGGGCCGCAGCGAACGCGAGATCGCCAAATTCAGCGCCAAGGACGCCGCCCGCTATGGCGCCTATCAGGCCGAGATCGGCCGCGTCGCCAGTGTGCTGCGCAGCCTGGTGCTCGCGGCGCCGCCCAATCTGGCGCTGCGCAATTTCAGCCACAGCGCGCGCCAACTCGGCAAGCTCGCGGCCATCGGCAAGCGGCTGTGGCAGGACGACGCCGTCACGGCGGCGTTGCGCCTCCTGCGCAAATCGGCCGGCGAGGTGCTCGACGGCTGGTTCGAGTCCGATCCGCTCAAGGCCGTGCTCGGCTTCGATGCGGTCGTCGGCAATCTGGCGAGCCCTTATACGCCGGGCTCCGCTTATGTGCTGCTGCATCACGTCTTTGGCGAAGTGAACGGCAAGCAAGGCGCGTGGGGCCACGCCATCGGCGGCATGGGCGCCATCACGCAAGCGATGGCGAGCGCCGCCGGCGCCCACGGCGTGCGCATCGATGTAGACTCGGCGGTGCGCGAAGTCATTGTCGAGCGCGACCGCGCCACGGGCATCGTGCTGGAGGATGGCACCGCGATCCGCGCCCGCGCGGTCATTGCCAACGTCAATCCACAGCACCTGTTCCAGACCTTGGTGCCGCCGGACGCAGTGCCCCGCGCGATGGCGGCGCGCATGAAGACATGGAAGACAGGCTCCGGCACCTTCCGCATGAACGTGGCGCTGGCAAAACTGCCGGATTTTTCCGCTCTGCGCGGTGCCGGCGACCATCACACCGCGGGCATCATCATGGCGCCAAGCCTGTCCTACATGGACCAGGCCTATCGCGATTGCGTCCGGCACGGCTGGAGCCGGGCGCCGATCGTCGAAATGCTGATCCCGTCGAGCCTCGACGACACTCTCGCGCCGCCCGGGGCGCATGTGGCGAGCCTGTTCTGTCAGCACGTCGCGCCGCAATTCGCCGATGGCACATCATGGGATGAGCATCGCGAAACCGTCGCCGACCTGATGATCGACACGGTGGAGACCTATGCGCCCGGTTTCAAGGCCAGCGTGATCGGACGGCAAAGCCTTTCGCCGTTCGACCTGGAGCGCATCTTCGGCTTGCCGAACGGCGACATTTTCCACGGCGCGCTGACGCTGGATCAGCTGTTTTCGTTGCGCCCGATGCGCGGCTATGCGGATTACCGCATGCCGCTGCCCGGACTTTATCTATGCGGCTCGGGGGCGCATCCCGGCGGCGGCGTGACCGGCGCGCCGGGACACAACGCGGCGCAGGCGGTGATCGCGGATCTGTTGCGACCCTGATTGCTCATCCGCACCCAGAGATTTTGTGAATATCCGGCGAACGCGCATGACATTTGGAAAATTTACGGCTAATCGCAAGCGATGCCTTCACGTTCCTTTCGCGTCGGCCGCGCGTTGACGGGCCTCGGCCTGTTCGCGACCAAGCCGATCAAACGCCTGGCCTATATCGCGACCTATCGCGGCCGGCGCATATCGGCCGAGGAGGCCGACCGCCTCGAAGCCCGCGGCTCGCGATATATGTTCGAGATCAACAGCCGCTGGACCATCGACGGCTCGCCGCGATGGAATTTGGCGCGCTACATCAACCATTCCTGCCGGCCGAATGCCAAGCCGGTGGGCCGCAACGGCGGCATCGTGATCGTGGCGCTGCGCCGTATCGAGCAGGGCGAAGAAATCACCTCCGACTACGGCAAAGAATATCTGGATTATTTTATCGCGGAGGGCGGCTGCCGCTGCGATCACTGCCGGAGCAAGAAGGCCGCCAAGCGCCGGGCGAAGCGGAGAGCGGCGCGGAAGCGACATTAGCGAAACGATTGCCGCAAGATCGCTACGGGGAAAGCCCGAAGCGAATTGTCCGCTTACATCCTGTCGCCCGCGATCGAGCTTGGAAATTGAAAGCGTATCGCCCACAGGAAGCGGCGAGCGTCATGTTGCGTACCCCCCGTCGTGCCGGATCGGCCGACCGCCCCTTTCGCCAAGGAGATGCAGTGTGTTATAATTACAACCACATTTGCTGTGGCCGCTGAAGCAACCGGTAGATTCGCCAGGTGATGCCTGGCCGAGGGGGAACCTTGCTGCCCCGACGTTGCGCTCTGCGTCTCCTGATGGCACTCGCGGCGCCGGTTGCTGCGCACGCCGACAGTCTGCCGCAACCGATTCCGGCTGACGGCAAATGCGCCGTTGCGGTCGATCCAAATTGGACCAAGCAGGAACAATTCGTTTGGCTCAATGTCTGCGCCGGCAAAGAGGCGGATTTCAATAAGGCGCCAGGTTTTGGCGGCGATCTCGACCCCAAGGGTCCGAATGGATTGCCGGAGAGCCGCATCCTGCGCTCATCCTTCCTCGAGACCATTCTGCTCAAGGATAAATATCGCAGCGCCTTGACGCGTCTCGGCGTCCGTATCACCGGCGCGCGTTTCACGGAAACAGTCGATTTACAGAATGCCGAACTTGAGCACGATCTTTGGCTTGATCGCAGCCTGTTTGAGAAAGGTGTCGATCTCGAAGCAGTCGAGACGCGCCGCCGAATGACGTTCGACGGCTCGAAGATTCTCGGCACGTTCAATGCGGCTGGATCTCGGATCAGCAAAGATTTGTCCATGTATCAGACGGAATTTTCCGATGATGTAGATCTTTCAAAAGCTCAAGTAGGCAATGTGCTTTTTCTGCGCGGCGCCACGGTTGCGAGCATCAACATGAACGGACTTAGCGTCGGCCAAATTCTGTTCATGGACGGCAACGCGCAGTTCAAGGACATCAATCTTATAAGGGCGCATATCGGCGAAACCCTTGACCTGAGCGGTTCCACGGTCACCGGCATGCTCAACATGTACGGGCTTAGCATCGGCCAAGGTCTGACGATGGGCGGCAAGGCGCAGTTCACGGAGATCAATCTTATAAGGGCGCATATCGCCGAAACTCTTGACCTCAGCAGTTCCACGGTCACGGGCATGCTCGACATGAACGGACTTAGCGTCGGCCAAACTCTGTTCATGGGCGACAAGGCCAACTTCAAGGAGATCAATCTTGGAGTCGCGCATATCGGCGGAGCGCTTGACCTGAGCAGTGCCACGGTCGCGGGCTTGCTCAACATGAACCAAATTCATGTCGACCGAGCTCTGGACATGCGCAATGAGGCGCAGTTCAAAGAGGTCGATCTTGTGAGTGCGCATATCGGCGGATCGCTTGACCTGAGCCGTTCCTCGGTCACGGGCATGCTCAACATGAACGGGATCAGCGTCGACAAGGTTCTGGTCATGCGCGATAAGGCGCTGTTCGAAGAGATTGATCTCAGAGGAGCACATACCGAACAGCTCGACCTGAGGAGTGCTACGGTCACGGGCATGCTCGACATGAATCAAATTCATGTCGACCAAGCCGTGTTGATGGGCAATAAGGCGAATTTCGCCGGGATCAACCTTGCGGTCGCCCACGTCGGCGGACAGCTGGTCCTGGACGGTTCCACGGTCACCGGGAAATTGGCGGGTGATTACATCGATGTCGGGCAGACCATGATTTTGGGGTATGGCGCCACATTTACCGATGAAATCGATTTGCGTTCCGCAAAACTAGGACAAGACCTTGATCTGTCGGGAGGGACTTTTTACAAAAATGTCGATTTAAGCGGAACGCAAATCGGCGGCGTTCTTGGACTGGAGTCTGCGCAATGGCTGGGGAGCGCGACCCTTGATCTGACCGGGGCCGCGGCGGGCGGGATCGATCTGTCCCATAGCTGGCCGGACAGGATCTATCTGAACGAGTTTACTTATCGCAATTTGTCCAACATATCCCCGAATATCAGCCAGCAAGCTGAAACCTGGTTTCGCAAGCAGGCCTATGCGCCGCAGCCCTACGAGCAACTTGCCAGCGTCCTGCAAGCCAACGGCTTGATCGACGATGCTACCGCCATACGCTATGCCGGCAAGGAGCGGGAACGGCGCGCGGCGTCGGGATTGCGCTGGGCGTGGCTGTTCCTGCTCAATTATTCCATCGGTTTCGGCTATCACCTCGAATACGCGTTTGCTTGGGCACTGGGCTTGGTGCTCCTGGGCTGGGCGGTCTTGTACGCCACCGGGCAGAGAACCAAGCACGGCTTGACGCTCGGCCTCGTCTACAGCTTCGACATGCTGCTGCCGCTTGTGCAATTGGACAAGAAGCACGATGACGTCGATCTCGACCCGTGGCCGCAACGCTACTTTTATGCGCACAAGATCGTCGGCGTCATTCTGACGTCGTTCATCGTCGCCGGAATTTCCGGACTGACCAAATAATTCCGCGGCGTAAAACGACGAAGCGAACAATCCGTCGACCGGGCGGGCGGCGCGGTAGACCCATTCGGCGATGGTGTCCTTGGAATAGCCGCGCGCACCGTTGAGCTGGATGGCGACGTCGGCTGAATGCCAGGCCGGCAGGCGCAACGGCGGTATCGTCATCGTGGCGCTGCGCCATATCTCGGCCGGTATTCTAAACCGCACCGCCATTGCGGTCCGCTTCGAGCGAAGTCATGAGATGCCGGGTGCAATTGAGCAAGCTTACCCCATGCGGCGCATCTTCATGCATGACGGTTATACTCGTGTTGTCGAAGCGCTCTGGAACAGCCGCGCCTTCGGGCAATAGCGCATGTCGCTCGACGAGGGCGCGACAGACGAGGCCATGCGTGACCACAACTAATGTGCCGTTCACGCCTTGGCGCCTGCTCACGATGAAGGCGAATGCATCCGCGACGCGCGCATGAAATGTCGGCCAGTCTTCACCATTGGGTGGCAGGACGTCGGGTCCAAACGGATCCTCGGTCAACGCGGCATATGGCATGCCGCGCAAATCGCCAAAGTTGCGCTCCTGTAACAGTGGGCTTTCTTCGATCGCTACTCCGGATCGGGCCGCGAGCGGCGCCGCTGTCATGCGCGCGCGCAATAAATCGCTGCACAAGATGCGGGCGAAACCGAGAGCGGACAAGCGCCGCGCGAGCTGTCCGGCCTGACGTAACCCTCGATCGTTGAGCGGCACGTCAGGGCGCTGCAGGACGCGCGCCGCGTTGCCGTCGGTCTCGCCATGACGCACCAGCAAAATCGTCATGCCGCGTAGTTAGCAGCGTTGCTGCGCGCAAGCGAGTATTGTGTTCGCCGCGACTTGTGTCCCGTATTCCGTGCCCCGAGATGGCTCTCTCATTTGGCCGATGCCGTCCGGCGCGACTTGGACTGTGCTTTGAACACCGCGGCGCGGGCAGCTATGATAGCTTGGCTGCCATCGATCGCCAGGTAAGACTGCAGCTCTGTGTCGTCTTCCCAAGAATCGCCCCCAAGAAACGTCCCAAGGATCGCTCCCGGAATGTCACCAACGATTGCCCCGAATGCCAGCCAAGCCCGGCTGATCTTGGTTGGAACCGCCCTGTTGCTCACGCTCGGCATGGGGATACGCCAGAGTTTCGGTTTGTTCCTGGCGCCGGTTACGCACGATCTCGCGGTGACGGCGGCCGATTTTACGCTGGCGCTCGCGGTGCAGAATATTGTCTGGGGCCTGTCGCAGGCGCTGGTCGGCGCGATCGCCGACCGCTTCGGTCTGCGCATCACCATGATGGCGGGCGCGGTGATCTACGTCATTGGCTTGGGCGTCATGGCTGCGGCCCAAGGCGCGCTGGCGCTGATCGTTTCCGGCGGCCTCATGGGCGTGGCGCTGTCATGCACGGCGACGTCGTTGGCCATGACCGCATGCGTGCGCGCGGTTTCGCCGGCGCGGCGCAGCCTGATGCTCGGTGTCGTCTCCGCGGCCGGATCGCTCGGTACGCTGGTGGTGCCGCTCGTCACCCAGGCCGTGCTCACGCGCGAGCCGTGGCAGATCGGGGTGCTGCTTTTCGTGCTGATGGCGATCGCGATGCTGCCCGCAGCCTACTGGGCTGGCGGCGCCGACAAGTTTCCGGGGCACTCGACCGCAACGACCTCCATGCGCGAGGTGCTCGGCCAGGCCATGCGCAACCGGCCGTTTCTCGTGATGTCGGGGGCTTATTTCGTCTGCGGCCTCAATCTGGTCTTCCTGACCACGCATTTGCCGGCTTATCTGGCGCTCTGCGGCCAGGACCCGATGCTGAGCGCGGAAGCGCTTGCCACGATCGGCGGCGTCAGCGCCGTCGGCTCATTGCTGACCGGCTGGCTCGGCGGGAGATATCCGAAGCACATCATCCTGGGGCTGCTCTACATCCTGCGTTCGCTCATATTCGCCGTCTATTTCGTGATGCCACCGACGCCGACAAGCACGCTGCTGTTCGCCGCGGCGATGGGCATGCTGTGGTGGCCCGGCCTGGCGCCGCTCATCGGCGGTCTGGTCGCCGATATTTTCGGTACGCGCTATATGGCGACGCTGCTCGGCCTGTCCTTCGTCGTGCACCAGGCAGGGTCGTCGCTTGGCGCCTGGGGCGGTGGATTGATCTTCGATCTTTCCGGCTCCTATGACGACGCGTGGCAGATCGGCACGCTGATCGGGTTCGCCGCCGGTGTCGTCCAGATCGTGGCCGGCGGTCCAACCCGGCGGCCGGATCGCATCATCGTGCCGGCGATCGCGACGACTTAGTCAAGCGGGTCATCGCATCGGTCATTATCGTGTAAACTCTTCGACATGAAACGCGAACAGCGGAAGCATTGGCGGCCGTGGCACATAGCGGCGCGATTTTTGCGCCCTGCGGCACTGGTGCTTGTGACATCGCTGTCGCCCGCGGCCGCACAGGACATTCGCGGGATGGAAGTTTGCACGGCCGAAAAGCAGATGGAGCGACGGACCGCATGCCTGCAGGCGAATGTCGAGTTTCTTCAGCAAGCGCTGAACAAACTGGCTCACGACACCCAGGAGAAGAGTGCCGCCGCCGATCGCGATCTTACCGCTGCCCGAGCCGAGATCGCCGCGCTCAAATCGGCAATGGAAAAGCTGAATGGCGAATTGAAACAAATGAAAGTGAAAGCCGAACCCGACAGCAAGAAGTAGACGGCAAAGCGCACAGGAGGAGCCATGGCCAGACGCCCGTCTCTGTTCTCTCTCCAAATCGCTGTCGCCTTGTCCGGGATTGTTTGTTGCGGACCAAGCACCGAGGCACAAACGATCATGCCTTGTTACCGTCCCACGGTGGCAACAGTGGAGACCGGCCAGACCTTCAATGGCAAGCTATGCAAGGGCAAATGGGGATGCGCTTGCACGGTTCTGTTTTGTCCGGTTTGTAATTCCACGCCGGGGTCGTGGCCCGCGTCTTGTTCTTTGACGACTTGCAGGGCCCTTCCGTCGCCGAAGACGTAGCATCTTCCGACTGTCAGGGAAGGGCTGACGATGACCGCCTACACCCTATTCCCCGCGCTCCACATCCAAAAATCCCGCCCCTCCTCGCGCATGAATTTCGCCAGCACCATCTTGTGCACCTCGTCGGCGCCGTCGACCAGGCGGGCGGCGCGGGCGGCGCGGTAGACCCATTCGGCGATGGTGTCCTTGGAATAGCCGCGGGCGCCGTTGAGCTGGATGGCGACGTCGGCCGATTGGTGCAGCGTGTTGGCGCAATGCAGCTTGGCCATCGACACTTCCTTGCGGGCAAAATCGCCCTGGTCGAGCTTCCACGCCGCATGCATGGTGAGGAGCCGGCCGATATGGATGTTGTGGCCGACCTCGCCGAGCTTCATCTGCACGCTCTCGCGGTCGGCAAGCTTGACGCCGAATCCCTCGCGGCGGCTGACGTAGTCTTGCGCGATCTCGACGCAGCGCTTCGACCAGCCGAGCCAGCGCATGCAGTGGGTGAGCCGCGCCGGGCCGAGCCGTACCTGCACCACCTTCAAGCCGTTGCCGATGCCGCCGAACACGTCGTCGTCGTGCACTTCGAGGCCGTCGAAGTCGAGCTCGCAATGGCCGCCGTGCTCCTCCGGGCCCATGATCTCGATGCGGCGCAGAATGCGCCAGCCGGGCTGGTCCTTATGAAAGAGAAACGTGGTGATGCCCTTGCGCTTATCGTCGGAGGTGCGCGCCGCCAGGATGAAATGCGCGGCGCCGTCGGCGCCGGTGATGAACCACTTGCGGCCGTAGATTTTCCAGGTGTTGCCGTGCTTCTCGGCATAGGTCTTCATCATGCTCGGGTCGGAGCCGCCGCCGGGCGCCGGCTCGGTCATGGCGAAGGACGAGCGCACCTTGCCCTCGACGATGGGTTTGAGCCATTTTTCCTTCTGCGCCGGCGTGCCGAGCTTTTTCAGCACGTTCATGTTGCCGTCATCGGGCGCCATGCAGTTCATCGCCAGCGGTCCGAACAGCGAGCGCGCCGCCTCCTCGTACATCACCGCCCAGGCGACCATCGGCAGGTCCATGCCGCCGTATTCCTTCGGCGATTGCGGCGCCCACAGCCCGGCCTTTTTCGCTTTTTCGCGAACCGGCTCGAGCCGCTCGTGCGGGATGTTTTCGTGATCGGAGAAATTGTGGCGATCGGCCTCGAGCGGCAGCACGTGCTCGTCGACGAAGGCGCGGGTGCGGACGCGCAAATCCTCGATCTCGGACGAAAGGGTAAAATCCATGCCGGCGCCTCTCGTTGCGGTGCAGAGGGGGACGGCATAATCTTTAGCCTATCGCGCGGTCGCGACAAACACGCTGCCCGCGCCCTGTTCTTCGCCACGAGGCAAATCATGGCCAATTTCACTCCGGTCTCGGCAGCCATCGGCGGCGCGCTGATCGGGCTTGCCGCGGTGCTGTTGATGCTGTTCACCGGCCGCATTGCCGGCATCAGCGGCATCGCCGGCGGCCTGTTCAACCCGCGCACCGACGATCGGCTTTGGCGCTTGGCCTTCATCGCCGGCCTGATCGCGGCGCCGCTCGCCGCCGCGCTGATCGGCCACGCGGTGCCGATGCCGCAGATGCCGGGCAGCATAATCACCATCGCGGTGGCCGGCCTCCTAGTCGGATTCGGCACCCGGCTCGGCAACGGCTGCACCTCCGGCCACGGCATCTGCGGCATCGCACGGCTGTCGCCGCGCTCGATCGCGGCGACGCTGGTCTTCATGATCGCCGCGATCATCGTCGTCGCGTTGACGCACCACGTTATTGGAGACTGAGCCATGCCGGCACTCGCAAGCCTTCTCTGCGGCTTCATCTTCGGCTCGGGCCTGGTGATCTCGCACATGGTGCAGACGACGAAAGTCTTGGGCTTCCTCGACGTGTTCGGCATTCCGAGTGGCACCTGGGACCCGAGCCTGATCGTGGTGATGGCGGCGGGCCTTGTCGTCACCGGCATCGGCTTTGCGCTGATCCGGCCGCGCACGCCGGTCTTTGCGCCGAAAGGCCTGTGGCCGACGGCGACCGACATCGACCGGCCACTGCTCGCCGGCGCGGCGCTGTTCGGCATCGGCTGGGGCCTGGTGGGTTTGTGTCCCGGACCGGCGATCGCGGACTTGGCGACGCTGTCGCCCGGCGTGTTCGTTTTTGCTATCGCCATGGCGGTCGGCATGGCGGCGCACGATCTGTGGCAAGCGCGCGGCTCGCGGCCCATCGAGCAAAAACTCGCGACCGCCACCGACGGCTGATTGATGCTTGATCCCTCGCCACGCGCGTCACCGCAATTCTCGCTCGACGAGGATCAGATCGCCGTGCGCGACATGGCGCGCAGTTTTGCCGACGAAGTGTTCGCGCCGAATGCGGTGGCCTGGGACGAGGCGCGGCATTTTCCCGTCGCCGAGATGCGCAAGGCGGCGGCGCTCGGCATGGGCGGCGTCTATATCGCGGAAGACGTCGGCGGCTCCGGGCTGTCGCGGCTAACCGCAACCTTGATCTTCGAAGCACTGGCGAGCGGCTGCCCGACGGTCGCCGCCTACATATCGATTCACAATCTCGTCGCCTGGATGATCGATGCCCATGGCTCCGACGCGCAGCGCAAACAATGGCTGCCAAAACTGTGCACCATGGAGCTTCTGGGCAGCTATTGTTTGACCGAGCCCGGCGTCGGCTCGGACGCGGCGGCGCTGGCGACACGCGCGGTGCGTGATGGCGATCATTATGTGATCAACGGCCAGAAGCAATTCATCTCCGGCGCCGGCGCCGGAGACCTTTACGCGGTGATGGCGCGCACCGGCGGCGACGGCGCGTCCGGCATTTCGACCTTGATCGTTCCCGGCGACACGCCGGGCATTTCGTTCGGCAACAGCGAGCGCAAGATGGGCTGGAACGCGCAGCCGACGCGCGCGGTGACGTTCGAGAATGTCCGCGTTCCGGTCGCCAACCGGCTCGGCGCGGAGGGCACAGGCTTCAAGATTGCCATGGCCGGGCTCGACGGCGGCCGGCTCAATATCGCCGCGTGCTCGCTCGGCGGCGCCCAGAAGGCGATGGAACTGGCGCTCGCCTACATGAAGGAGCGCAAGGCCTTCGGCAAACGCCTCGACGAATTCCAGGCCCTGCAATTCCGCCTCGCCGACATGGCGACCGCGCTCGAAGCCTCGCGCGCCTTGCTGTGGCAGGCCGCCTCAGCGTTCGACCGCAACGACGCCAACGCCACAGCCCTCATCGCCATGGCCAAGCGCTTCGTCACCGACAGCTGTTTCGACGTCGCCAACCAGGCGCTGCAACTGCACGGCGGCTACGGCTATTTGGCCGAATTCGGCGTCGAGAAGATCGTGCGCGATCTGCGCGTGCACCAGATCCTCGAAGGCACCAACGAGATCATGCGCCTGATCGTGGCGCGCAGCCTCGTCGGCCGATGAGCGAGAGCGTTCTTCACGACGGCGACGTCGTCGTCCGTGCGCTCGGCGCACTGCGCCACATCACGCTCAACCGGCCGCAGGCGCTCAACGCCATCACGCTGGACATGGTTGCCACCATGACGGCGTTGCTGCGCGCCTGGGCGAACGATCCGGCTGTTGGTGCGATCCTGCTCGACGGCGCCGGCGGGCGGGCTTTTGCCGCCGGCGGCGATATCCGCGCGCTCTACGATGCGGCGAAATCGGGCGACAAAAAACTGCCGGAAAAATTCTGGGCCACCGAATACTATTTGAATGTCTTGATCGCGCGCTACCCCAAGCCGGTGATCGCGCTGATGGACGGCGTCGTCATGGGCGGCGGCGTTGGCCTTTCGGCCCATGCGTCGCACCGCATCGTCACCGAGCGCTCGTCGGTTGCCATGCCGGAAGTCGCCATCGGTTATTTTCCCGACGTCGGCGCCTGCTTCGTGCTGGCGCGGGCGCCGGGATTTGTCGGAACCTATCTGGCGCTGACCGGCGCGCGCGCGGCTGCGGCCGATGCCATCTATGGCGGTCTCGCCGATCTGCACATTCCGGCAGCGCGATTGGACGAACTTCCGGCGGCGCTGGCTGACTGCCGCGGCATGCACGACGCCAAGGCGCGGCTCGACAAATTCTCGGTGCCGCCCGCGCCCGGCCGCCTCGCCGCGGCGCGGTTTTGGATCGATCGCTGCTATGGCGCCGACACCGTCGAGGAGATTGTCGATCGGTTGGCGCAATCCGGCGAAGGCGAGGCGCGCGCGGCGCTGGAAACCATGCGCAAAATGTCGCCGACCTCGCTGAAGATCACATTGCGAAACATCAGGTCGGCGCTATCATTCGAAGAGGTCGAGCAGAGCTTTCAACAGGACTATCGCGTCTCGCTCGCCTGCGTCGCCGAACATGATTTCATCGAAGGCATCCGCGCCGCCATCGTCGACAAGGACCGCAATCCGGCATGGCGCCCGGATACGGTCGAAGCCGTCACGCCGGACATCGTCGAGCGTCACTTCCGCCCGGTCGGCGCGCTGGAACTGAAATTCGAAAAATAGCGGATAGCCCGTCGACAGGCCGCTAACTTCGCGCGAATATTGGGGGCACGTCACCATTCTCATACCGCCATTGAGAGGACCCACGCGTGCAAAGGATATTCAGGTACTTTTTTGCCGTTCTACTGGCCGCCGCCGCAATCGATGGCGCGGCGCCTGCAAAGTCGGCCCCTACCAAGGCACCTGTTGTCCGGATCGACAGCGGACAGGTTCGCGGTTTGGAGGCGGACGGCGTCATCAGCTTCAGGGGTATTCCTTATGCCGCGCCGCCGGTCGGCAAGCTGCGCTGGCGAGAGCCGCAGCCGGCAGAACATTGGAGCGGCGTGCACGATGCGACGAAATTCGGCCCGGAATGCATGCAGACGACGGACGAAGTGCAGAAATCCGAAGCTTGCCTCACGCTCAACGTCTTGCGCCCCGCCACCTCGGCCAAGCAGCTGCCCGTCATGGTCTGGATTTTCGGCGGCGCGAATGTGCGCGGACAAACTTCGCTTTACCCGCAGGGCGACGCACTGGCCAGGCAAGGCATCATCTTCGTCAGCATGAACTTTCGGGTGGGCCGGCTCGGCTTCTTTGCCCATCCGGCGTTGCTCGCCGAGACGCCCGATGAGGTTCATGGCAATTACGGCTACATGGATCAGCGCAGCGCCCTGCAATGGGTTCAGCGCAACATCGCGGCTTTTGGCGGCAACCCGAAGGCGGTGACGATTTTCGGCCAGTCGTCCGGCGGCGGCTCCGTCGTGGCCCACCTCACTTCGCCACTGTCACGCGGCCTGTTCCAGCGCGCGATCATGCTATCGCCCGGGTTTCCGACCCCGCGGGCCAAGGCGGGCCCGCTCACCGGACTTTCCGATGCCGAGAACACGGCGGTCGATTATGCGCGCTCACTCGGGATCACGGCAGAAGGCCCGGAAGCCTTGGCAGCGCTGCGCGCGCTGCCGGCGGAGAAGCTGGTCGAGGGCACGGACCACGAGGCCGAAGAAGCAGCGCTTTCGGCGGGCAAGCCTCTCATCGGCGTGGCTGGACCGATGCTCGACGGCAAGTTTCTCGTCGAGGCGCCGGAAATAACGCTCGCCGCCGGCCGCGAGGCGAAGGTGCCGGTCATGATCGGTGCTACCGACCGCGACCACGCTCAGGGTTCGGCGGCTAGCAAGGACGAACTGTTTGCAATCTTCGGCGCTAATGCGGTGCAGGCGCGAAAGCTCTACGACCCGAACGGCGATCAGACGCTCGACGAATTGAAGCAGCAGGTATTTTGCGACAAGATACACATCGAATCGGCGCGTTATCTTGCCGACGAGGTCGCTCGCGCCGGCCGTCCCGCCTATCTCTACCGTTTTTCCTACGTGGCTGAGTCGGAGCGCGGCAAAGTGAAGGGCGCGCTGCACAGTTCTGAGCTTCCCTTCGTCTTCGATATCCCGGCGGAAGTTTTCGGCGATAAAGTGACCGGCGACGACAAGAAGATGGCCGAATTGGCGAGCGCCTATTGGGTCTCATTCGCCAAGACCGGCGATCCGAACGGCGGTAACCGGCCGCAATGGCCGCGTCATGACCCGGCCGTCGATAAACTGATCGACTTTACCAACAACGGCGTCGTCGTCGGACCGGACCTGCTCAAGGCCAGGCTCGACCTGTGGCGGAAGGTATGGAGCCAAGATCGATAATGGCTTTACCGGACGGATTTTAAGCGATCCAAGACGCCTGTTAGTCGCTTTCGGGGCAATACGGACTCTCATAAGCTGTCCGCCCGGCGCATTTATGAGTTCACGCCGTAAGAAGGAAACGCACATGGCCACCATCGGATTTATCGGCTTGGGCAATATGGGCGCGCCGATGGCGGCCAATCTGGTGAAGTCGGGTCATCATATTTCCGGCTTCGATGTCGTTCCGGCGTCGCGCGAAGCGTCGGCCAAGGACGGCGTGCAGATCGTCGCCAACGCCAGGAGTGCCGTCGAAAACGCCGACGTCGTCGTCACCATGTTGCCGGCGGGCGAACACGTACTAACCGTGTGGAACGACATCGCACCGCATGCCCGCCAAGGCACGCTGTTCATCGACTGCTCGACCATCGACGTGGCGAGCGCGCGCAAGGCGCATGCGCTGGCGGCGGCGCGCGGCATTGCCACGCTTGACGCACCGGTGTCCGGCGGCGTCGGCGGCGCCAAAGCGGCGACGCTGACCTTCATGGTCGGCGGCTCGACCCATGCCTTCGAGCGCGGCAAGCCGGTGCTCGAGCACATGGGCAAGCGCATCGTCCATTGCGGCGAGGCCGGCAACGGCCAGGTGGCGAAAATCTGCAACAACATGATTCTCGGCGCCTCGATGATCGCGGTCAGCGAGGCCTTCGTGCTCGGCGAGAAACTCGGCTTGTCGCACCAGGCGATGTTCGACGTGGTCTCGGCCTCGTCCGGCCAGTGCTGGTCGCTGACCGGCTATTGCCCGGTGCCCGGACCGGTGCCGTCGAGCCCGGCCAACAACGGCTACAAGGCGGGCTTCACCGCGGCCTTGATGCTCAAGGATCTCAAGCTTGCCAAGGCGGCAGCGGATTCTGTCAAGGCCGAAACCGCGCTTGGCGCCCACGCCGCGCGAATTTACGAGCAACTGACGCAAGAAGGACACAGCGCCGAGGATTTTTCGACAATCATCAATCTCGTGCGCAAACATTCTCAAGGCTGAGATTTGCGGATATTCGCTGCAAATCCTGCGCAAATGCGGGTTTCGGGAACCGCGAACCGTCTCATTTTGAACCAGAGGTTTCCGGCCACCGCCGGTTAGAAATCTCGACTCGAACGGCCAGCGGCGTTAAGTTGAGATCAGCCCGCGAGAGCGAGCGGACGATAATACCAGCAACGCGAAGCTGCCAAATCCGGTAGGCGAAATCGTCGAGCAGGTAGCAACTTGAAAGACGGCACTTGGCGCGCATCGTGGAATAGATGTGCAGGCGCGTTGGCGCCGGCGCTGTTGCTTATTGTTTCAAGCCTGCCGGCAAAATCACAAACCACATCCGATCTTTTGAATCCGCTATTCCAGGGCATCCTGGCGCGGCCTGCGGATTTCAACAACGCGTTGCAATACGCCACGCTGGCGCCGGCCGGCGATATCGAATCCGCCATCAGCACGTATGAGCAGCTGCTGTTCTACAATCCGAATCTCGCCAATGTGCGCTTCGAGCTCGGCGTGCTGTATTACCGGCTCGGCTCCTACGAAATGGCGCGCAGCTATTTCGCTTCGGCGCTGACGATGAAGGATATGACGCCGGGCTTGCGGCAAAGGACCGAAGACCTCATCGCGGCCATCGACAAGAAGCTGCAGCCCGACCAGTTCAGCGGCTATGTCCAATCCGGCTTCCGCTACCAGACCAACGCCGCCTTGGGCCCGGCGGCGGGGACGACGCTGGCCTCGGGCCGAGTGTTCAACAACGCGTTTGCCGCGCGGCCCGATTGGAACTGGTTCGGCGCGTTCGGCCTGAACTATGTCCACGATTTCGAAGACCAGGCCGGCAACACATTCGAAGCCTCGGCGCTCGGCTACGACGCGCAGCAATTCAAGCTGCATCAATTCGACATCGGCGTGATGGAGCTGCGCGCCGGCCCGCGCTTCGGCATTCTTTCCGACACCGCCATCGGCTTATCGATCAAGCCGTATTTTATCGCCACCGGCGCGACGCTGGCGGACGCGGCCTATTACGGCGGCCTTGGAGGCGGCCTCACCGCGCGCATCAAGCTCGGCGACGTTTCGCTCGACCCCTACGCCGAAATCGTACAGCAAAGCTTTCGCAACCAGACGCTCTATCCGCTGGCCAGCGGCATGAGCGGCACGCTGTCGACCGTCGGGCTGCAAGCGTCCGGGCCGGTCTATGCGAGCCTGGGCTTTCAGTCGCGCGTCACCTACGCCCACACCGACGCCAACTTCAACCCGTTCGGCTACAACGCCTACGCTGGCGACATCTGGCTGCCGTGGAATTTCTCGCCGCTGGGCGACGGCCGGACCTGGACCTTGACACCGACGGCCGGCGTGAGCTGGTGGCAATATAACGCGCCCGATCCGACCATCGCTCCGAACACCACGCCGAACATTCTCGAATGGCGTGTCGGTCTCGGTCTCGAAGTGCCGATCTGGAAACTGCTCAATCTCGGGTTCCTGGCGCAATACCGCGCCGACGTGTCCAACGTTCCGGCGTTTTCGATGCATGACTTCAGCGTCACCGCCGGCCCGACCATGCGATTCTAAAGGCAAGCTTCTAAAGGCAAGCAATGCGATCATCGCGCCGTTTCATCGTAGCGCTCACCAGTGCGCTGTTCGCCGCGGCCCCGGCCGCCGCACAACAGGTCGGCACCGCGACGGCAGTCAATCCGTTGTCGGAATCGACGCCGCCCGGCGGCTCGACCGCGCCGCTCGTGGTCGGCGCCCATATCGTCCACAAGGAGCGGGTCCACACCACGCCGGCGGGAACCGTCCAGCTGTTGTTCACCGACAAGTCGTCGATGAGCATTGCGCCAAATACCGACATCGTCATCGACGAATACGTTTACGATCCGAACGCCAACAAAGGCCACATGCTGGTGTCGCTGACCCAGGGGGCGCTGCGCTTCGTCGGCGGGCAATTGAGCCACCAGGGCGAGGCGACGATCACGACGTCGGCGGCCAACATCGGCATCCGCGGCGGCACGGTGACCGTCATCCAGGGCCAGAACGGCACCAAGGTTATCAACGTCGCTGGCATCATCAAGATCGTCAACGGCGCCGGCACATTCCTGCTCACGCGGTCCGACTTCGGTGTGCTGATCCAGGGCTGGAACACGCCGATCCAGGACCTGGGACGAATTCCCCCTGGCGATGTCGCCTTCTATCAGGCGCATACGACGAGTGCGCCGGGACAGAACGGCGGCGTGCCCGGCTTTACGGGTGCGAATATCGGCCATTGCGGCATCGGCTCGGTGCAAGGCACGAACTGCCCGCAGGTACCGTGGATGCCGTCAGAGGCCGGCCAGCTCGACGCCTCGCAGATTCTCGGCAACGCAACGAATTTCGGGCCGGCCCAAAACAACCCGCCGCCACCTCCGCCGCCACCAATAATCATACGGGGCCGTTAAGAGATTTGGCCTCCGGCGACTAGGGAATGATCCGATTCAATTGAATCGGATCATTCCCTAGAATTTTTGTTGGAGCATGATCTTATCCGAAAACCGGGTTCCACTTTTCGGGATCATGCTCTAATGGCGCAATTCACCACGTCGTCCAGATCAGGCCGAGACCAGACGCCAGCAGCAGCACCATGACCACGCGCTGATAGCCGCGGTCGGCGAGCCGCCGGTAGGCGAATCCGCCCGTCCATGCGCCGGCGATCGTTGCCGGCAGGACGATCGCCGCCTCGACCGCCACCTGCCGCGTCAACAGGCCCGAGGCCGCGTGCGAAACCAGGGCGAAGGACAAGATCGCCAAATTGAAAAACTGCAGCACGCTGCGGCGCTGCTCTTTGCTCCAGCCGCGCACATCGGTCCACACCACGGCAAGCACGCCGGACAAGCCGGTCAGCCCGCCGAGCACGCCGCCGCCGAAACCGACGACGCCGTCGGCAACGGTCCCGCCCCACGGGCTCGCGATCGGGCGCCTGCGCGCCAGCACATAGGCCGGATAGGCGATCAGGACGAAGCCAAGGCCGAGCTTGAACAAGCGCGGATCGATGTGCGGCAACAGCAAGGTCCCGATCGGGACGCCAAGCAGGCCCGGAATGACAAACACCAGAACGCGCCGCCATTGGATGGCGCGCCAGATCAGGTGCAGCGTCTGCAGTTGCGATACCACCGAACAAATGATCGCCAACGACGCGGCCGCCGTCGGCGGTATCGCATAGAGCCAGATGCCGAGCGCGGTGATGGCGGTGCCGAAGCCGGTGAGCCCGTTGACGATGCCGCCTGCCAATGCGCCGGCAAGAAGGATGGCGATCTGCTCAAAACCCATGACCGCGCGCTGCACCCTTGCCGAAGAGGAGGAAGAATCTCGTTACGGCAAAGTAGCAGGCAGGATTGCCCGATACCAATGACAGGACATGCAGAAGGACGGCGACTAGACCATGATCCCAAATTGAATCGGACCATGGTCTAGTTTTTTCGTTGGAGCATGATCTTTTCGGAAAACCGGCATCCACTTTTCCGGATCATGCTCTAATTCCGGCGCGCTACCGCCCCGATCAAAACACCCACGCCGATGGCGACTGCCAGCGTGATCAACGGACGGCGCTTGGCTTGATCGGCGATCTGGCCCAGCGCATCGCTGCCCATCTGGGCGCTGCGCTTGACCGCCTCGTTGCCGAAACTCGCCGCCTGGTCCAACGCCACGCCCTGGCCGCGGCGGAACGAATCGCCGATCTCGTTGAGGATCGGCCAGATCGCCTCGACGATCTGATTGCCGGCGTTCGAAACGCCCGATGACGCGCGCCGGCCGGCGCTTTTGCCGAGCGAACCCAATTCATTCTCGATGGCGCGCAGGTGGCCGGCGATGGCGGCGACGCGGGGATCAAACTGCGATGCACGATGCTGAAACATCATTCCTCTCCCGTGGTGGGGGTGCTCTTTTCCGGCGCATCGATGTTGGGGATTTCCGGCAGGCTGCGCTGTGGCTCGGTCATCGGCGGCGGTGGCGGGATTTCGGGCTGTTGTCGCTTCGGTTCGTCCATGGCACGGCCCTCGGTCGCCGGATTTGGCTGCCGGAACAACCCCGCGACGCCATAAACGTTCCGGTGCCGAACCTTTGGACGACTCGGGCGTTGTTCCGCGACACTTTTCCCGAGGGAGCACCCAATGCCCGAGACCCGTACCCAAAACTCCGATTTCAACCGCGCTTTCGGCGACGCCAAGAAGCAAGCCGCCAACGTTGCCGGCGAAGTGCAGGACGCCGCCGGGGACATTTATGGCCAGGCCCGCGACAGCGCCTCCAGCGTCGCCGACGCCACAAAAACGGCGGCCCGCAAGACCGCCGGCTCGTTTGAGAAAGCGCTGCGCAACACCGTCGAGAACCAGCCCTATACGGCCGTGGCCATCGCGCTTGGTTTGGGCTGGCTGTTCGGCCGTATGCACCGGCCGCTGTGATCAGGGATCAGGGATCAGGCAGCAGGGATCAGGGATCAGGGATCAAGAAGCATTAGCTTATCTTGATCCCTGATCCCTGATATCTGATACCTGATAGAGGGAACTCAGCCAATGATCAGCAAGCTGTCCGCTCCAGCTGCTCCCGAATTCGATATATACGCCGATGCCGAGATGCATGCGGAGTACGACTACTCCCTCGCCATCAAAAATCGAGGGCGTCCGCCCAAATCGTGGCGATGGGAGATTTACACCGCCGGCAAGAGCAAACCGGTGCGGCAATCCGATTTTTTTGAAACGATGTCCGAGGCGACCCGTACGGGCAAGGCGGCATTGGCGGGACTTCGGGCCAACCGAGCCGCTTGATTGCCGTTATTGGCCTGTTGCGTCAATTAGTGCGGCGCGGAGCAATGTCCGCTGCCCGCGGGAGAAACGGACTCGCAATCGGTGGCCGCATTCAGTCGCTTTTGATGCCAAGCGGACATCAGCCTCGCCAAATTTGCCTATCGGGAAATATGCAATATCGGAGCCCAATGCCGCCGGATCAGTCCGGCTTGATACCCGCGAACTTGATCACCTTGGCCCACTTCTCGACGTCTTCGGCGATGAGCTTGCCATACTCGGCTGGCGAACTTGCAAACGCTGTGTAGCCAAAGCTCGCAATCCGCGCTTGCATCGAGGGATCGACGAGAGCGGCATTGATCTCCTTATTGAGCGTCGCGACGATGTCGCGGGGTGTGTTCTTTGGCGCGCCAACACCCAGCAATATACTCGCATCGTAACCCGGCAAAAATTCGCCCAATGATGGGACGTCCGGCAGCGCCGCGGAGCGCGTTGCCGTTGTGACCCCCAGCGCACGCAGCTTGCCGGCTCGGATCAACTCGATCGACGCCGCAAAGGTGTCGAATACGACTTGGACCCGGTCGCCCATCAGGTCAGTCAGCGCAGGCGGCGCACCGCGATAAGGTACCCGTAACATGTCGACGCCAGCCATCATCATGAACAGTTCGCCGTAAACATCGAGCATGCTTCCGCTACCGGCCGTCCCCATGTTGATCTTGCCGGGATTGGCCTTGGCATAGGCAATGAATTCAGGAACGGATTTGGCCGGGAAAGTCGGGCTCACGACCATCACACCCGGCCCGCGAGCTATGCTTGCCACCGGCGCGATGTCTTGGATGAGATTGAAGTTGAGATTGTCGTAGAGCGTTGCATTGACTGCGTTGACCGAAGTGATGAGAAGGAGCGTATAGCCATCGGCAAGCGCACGAACGACCGCCTCGGCAGCAAGATTGCTGGCGGCGCCCAGCCGGTTCTCGACAATGAAGGACTGGCCAAGCCGCTCCGACAACCATTGACCCAGCAGCCGAGCAGTCACGTCGGACGCGCTGCCGGGGGGAAAGCCGGCGATGATGCGCACCGACCGCGTCGGATAGGTTTGTGCCGAAGCGACGCGCGAGACGGCCGGGAGCGCGGCAGCGCCCGCTGCCAGATGCAAGAATGATCTGCGGGGAAGTTTCATGACCATGCCCCCTGACAACACCAAATTATCCCAATTGCTGTGCCTGTGAAAGGCGACGCGATTTTCCGCTAATGGCCCGTCACGACATGCGGTCCTGAGACGGTTGCCGGTCGCTTTCGGAGCAAAGCGGACTCTCGGGGCGCATTTATGAGTTCACGCCCTGGTCAGTAATCAGACAGGCGCGAGCGGTCGATCTGATTTCTGATGCCCGATTCCTATCACCCCCTCAGCGCCACCACCTGGCCGCCGTCGGCGACGATGGTCGTGCCGGTGACGAAGCGGCCGGCGTCGGAGACCAACAGCAGCAGCGGCCCGTCGAGATCGCGCTCTTCGCCGAAGCGGCCGATCGGAATCTCGCGCTTGAGCGCCGCGCCTTTCTCGCTCATCAGATAATCGCGATTGAGCTCGGTGACGATCCAGCCGGGTGCGATGGCGTTGACGCGGATGCCTTTGAAGGCGAGCTCGAGCGCCAGCGCTTTTGTCATCTGGATCACGCCGGCCTTGGCGGTGGCATAGGCGACGACGCCCTTGGCGACGCCGAAGCCGAGCACGGAGGCGATATTGACGATGGCGCCGCCTGAGCCGGCCGCCAGCATCCGCCGCGCGGCTTCCTGGGCGCAATAGAATACCGCATCGAGATTGGTCGAGAGGATGCGCCGCCATTCCTCTTCCGGCATGTCGACGGCGCGGCCGGCGTGCGCCACCCCGGCATTATTGACCAGGATGGTGACGGTGCCGAAATTTTTCTCGGCGGCATCGAAGGCCGCCGCCATTGCCGCCCGGTCGCGCACGTCGGCCTCGACCGCAAGCGCGCGGCCGCCGGATTTTTCGATGCGCGCTTTGAGGTCCGCAAGCCGATCGGCGCGGCGCGCCACCAGCACCACCGCCGCGCCGTTCTCGGCGAGGCATTCGGCAAAGCGCACGCCGAGCCCGCTGGAGGCGCCGGTCACCAATGCGACCTTGCCGTGCAGATCGAATATCTCGGTCATGGTCGCTCCCGGCGTCCGGCTGGTGACTGGCCCATTGCCAGGTTTGAGAATTGCGGGAATTAATGCGGTTATCAAGCTTGGCGATGTGCCGCGGCGGCGAATGCGAAAGTGAGTGCAGAATGGGCTTTTTGGATATGCGGCAGTGGATGGCGCAGCTCGAACAGCATGGCGAGTTGCGCCGCATCAAGGCCGAAGTGGATTGGGACCGCGAAATCGGGGCGGTGACGCGCCGCGTGCTCGAGAAAAAAGGCCCGGCGGTGTTGTTCGAGAACATCAAAGGCTACGGCAACGGCCGCTGCACAAAGCTGTTCGCCAGCGGGCTCGGCGCCAGATCGCGGCTGGCGCTGGCGCTCGGCTTTCCGCACGACGCCACCAATCGCGACCTCGTGCAATACGTGATGAAGAAAAACCGCGAGACCATCGCTCCGGTGATCGTCGACAGCGGGCCGGTGAAGGAGGTCATCGTCCGCGGCAAGGATATCGACCAGACCGAATTTCCGGTGCCGAAATGGCACTACCTCGAAGGCGGCCGCTACATCCACACCTTCTCCTCGATCGTCACCAAGGATCCCGACACCGGGGTGATGAATGTCGGCATGTATCGCGGCATGATCGGTCACAAAGACACCGCGCCGTTCCTGCTGGTCAAAGGCGGCCAGCACTGGGGCGCGCATTTCGTCAAATGGGCGGCGCGCGGCAAACCCATGCCGGTCGCCTGCGTGATCGGCTGGGACCCGATCATGTCCTTTCTCTCGGGCTCGCCGCTGCCGTCAGGCGTGTGCGAATACGACGTGATGGGCGGCTATCGCGGCGAGCCGGCGCAATTGGTGCGCTGCGAGACCGTCGATCTCGAAGTGCCGGCCAGCGCCGAGATCGTCATCGAAGGCTTCATCAGCGACGATCCGTCGACCTACGAGATGGAAGGGCCGTTCGGCGAATATACCGGCTACGTCTCCGACCTGCCGACGCCGCGGCCGACCATGAAGGTGACCTGCATCACGCACCGGCGCGACCCGATCTTCTGCGGCTCGCTGGAAGGCACGCTCCCCGGCTCCTACAGCGAGAACAGCGTGATGTCGTCGGTGCAGCGCGCCGCCATCGCCTGGAACATTTTGAACGGCGCCGGCATCCCCGGCATCCTCGACGTCTACGCGCCGCCGATCACCAACGGCGTCAACATCCGCATCCAGATCAAGAAACACTATCAGGGCCAGCCCAAGCAGATCGCGGCGGCGCTGTGGGGCAATGCCGCCGCGCAATACCGCTACAAGCACGTCATCGTGGTGGAAGAGGATATCGATCCGGCCTCCGACGAGCAGGTCGAATGGGCTTATGCGCATAGGGTCAATGCCGGCGAAGGCGGCGTCGTGATCTTTCCGGGGATTTTCGGCTCGCCGATCGACCCGTCGACGCCCCTGGAAGATCGCAACGTCGAGCAGCTTGGCACCGGATTGTGGAACCGCATGCTGATCGACGCCACGCGGTCGTGGAAACACCCGCGGCAGGCGCGCTGGAACAACGAACGCTTTCCGCCGACAGTCAAGCCGCACGCCGATGACGCGGCGCGGGTCGATTCGCGCTGGAAGGAATACGGGCTCGACGATCTATAGGATTCAGTTGCGGCCCGCCGACCAATCCGGCCGCACCTGCGCCATCACCAATTCATCGCGATAGACGCCGCCGAAGAACGCGCTGCCGCGGGCAAGACCTTCGGCCTTGAAGCCGACGGCTTCATAGGCGCGGCGCGCTCGGTCGTTTTCTGGAAAGACTCCGAGCCAAATCCGATAAGTATCGGTCTCCAAGAAAATGCGATCGACGAGACCGGCCAAAAACATTTTACCGCGACCTTGGGCCGGGCTCGAAACGGCAATCCGCTTGATGCAGGCCACGCGTTCGGAGGAAGCCCAGTCGCGAACGATGGCGAAGCCGACGTCTTGCGATTCAAGGCGCGCGACGAAGTAGGCGTGGCGACCGTCGGCGAGCGCGGCGCGGTGTTGCGCCTCGCTCCATCGCCCGACGAGCGCTTCGTATCCGGGCAGCCGTTCCGCCGCCATGACGAAGGCAATATCGTCGGCCGTGCCTTGGACGAGCTGTAACGTTTTCACCACACGCTCATGGGCCACACGTTCATGGCAATGCGATCGAAGCGCGGCATTATAGTTCACGAACCGTACAGTTTGTGCGGCAACCACGTCGCCAGCGCCGGCAGAAACCACAGCGCCACCAGCATCGCCAGCTGGATCAGCACATAGGGAATGATGCCGAGATAGATGTGCCGGGTGGTGACTTCCGGCGGCGCGACGCCGCGCAGGTAGAACAGGGTCGGGCCGAGCGGCGGGTGCATATACGAGGTCTGCAGATTCACCGCCATCATGATGCCGAGCCAAACCGGATCGACGCCCGGCATTTTGAGCAGCACCGGCGCCACGATCGGCACCACCACGAAGATGATCTCGAAGGCGTCCATGACGAAGCCGAGCAGGAACAGCGCCGCCATTACCGCGAGCGTCGCTCCGGCGACGCCGCCCGGCAGGTTGGTGAGCGCGCGCTCCACCATGAGGTCGCCGCCGAGGCCGCGGAACACCAGGCTGAACAACGTCGCGCCGATCAGGATCACAAAGATCATGCTGGTGATTTGAGTGGTGCGCACCATCACCGGCTTCAGGAGGCCCGTGGCGCCTGACCGCAACATCGCCAGCAGGATCGCGCCGACGGCACCCACGGCCGCGGCTTCCGTCGGCGTCGCGATACCGCCGAGGATGGAGCCCAGTACGGCGAGGATCAGCGCGATCGGCGCGATCAGAACCGCAATCAGCCGGCGCGCCAGCGCAAAACCCCGCGGCGCGTCCGGGTCGGGTGCGATCGCCGGCGATTTTTTCGGAAAGAAGATCGCGACGCCGATCAGATAGAATAGATACAGCATCACCAGGACGAGACCGGGAATGATGGCGCCGGCGAACAGGTCGGCGACAGACACCGTTTGCGGCGCGAAATTGCCCTGGGCCAATTGCGCGGCCTGGTACGAATTGCTGAGCTGATCGCCGAGCAGCACCAGCACGGTCGCCGGCGGAAAAATCTGCGCCAAGGTCGCGGTCGCCGCCACCGTGCCCGCCGCGAGCGCCTTGTCGTAGCCGTGCCGCAGCATGGTCGGCAGCACGATCAGCCCCATGGTCACGGTAGTGGCGCCGACGACGCCCTTGGCGGCGGCGAGCAGCACGCCGACGACGATCACCGAGAAGCCGAGGCCGCCCGGCAACGCGCCGAACAGCCGGGCCATGGTTTCCAATAAATCCTCGGCGATGCGGGAACGCTCCAGCATCACGCCCATGAAGATGAACAGCGGAATGGCGAGCAGCACGTCGTTGCTCATGACGCCAAAGATGCGCGCCGGCAGTGCGCCAAGCAGCGCGAGGTTCATCACGCCCAGCGCCGCGCCCAGAATGGCGAAACCGAGCGATACACCGGCAAGCGTCAGCGCGACGGGATAGCCGACCAGCAGCAGCGCACAGACCGCCAGCACCATCGCGACGGCGAGAAATTCGCTCATTGCGCGCGCGGCCCGGCCAATACCAGCGCGGCGCGGATCGCCTGGGCGATGCCCTGCAAGCCCATCAAAAGCGCAAATAGCGGAATGAGCGCCTTGAGCAGGTAGACCAACGGCAAGCCGCTGGTCTCACGCGAGCCTTCAAGAATAGCCCAGGACCGCTCGACGTAAGGCAGCGACAGCGCCGCAACCGCGATGGCGAACGGAAAGAGAAAGACGATGGCGCCGATGAGATCGATGAAGGCCCGCCGGCGTGGACTCGCCTGCGCATAGAAGACATCGACGCGCACGTGGCCGCCGACTTGGAGCGTCCAGGCGGCGGCGAGCATGAACAGGGCGGCGTGAGCGTAAAGTACCGATTCCTGCAGGCGGATCGAGCCCAAGCCGAGCGCGTAGCGCATCACCACCACGGCGAATTCGGCCAACACGATGTACAGGCAGCACCACGTCGCCGCGCGGCCGATGGCCGCGATGGCACGATCGATGACGTCGGCAATGCGTTCGGCCGTATTTCTCATGGCTCCCCCGCGTACTATAATGGGCCCCGCAAAGCGCAGGGAAGGAAAGCACGCCATGGCGCAAGATCATGACCACGATCATGACGATCATCACGAGCACGGCTCGGAGCTGTCCGAGATGCAATTGCGCGTGCGCGCGCTCGAAACCGTGCTGGCGGAGAAAGGCTATATCGATCCGGCCGCGCTCGACGTCATCATCGAGGCCTACGAGACCAAGGTCGGCCCGCACAATGGCGCTCGCGTCGTCGCCAAGGCCTGGAGCGATCCGGCGTTCAAGCGCGCGCTGCTCGAAGACGGCAGCAAGGCGGTGGCTTCGCTCGGCCTCATGAACAGGGTCGGCGACCATCTCATCGCTGTCGAGAACACGCCGAAGCAGCACAACATGATCGTCTGCACATTGTGCTCCTGCTATCCGTGGGAAGTGCTCGGCCTGCCGCCGGTCTGGTACAAGTCGGCGCCCTATCGCTCGCGGGCGGTGAACGATCCGCGCGGCGTGCTTGCCGACTTCGGCGTGACGTTGCCGGCCGGCACCGATCTGCGCGTCTGGGACTCGACCGCCGAGACGCGCTTCATCGTGCTGCCGATGCGGCCGCCCGGCACTGAAGGCTGGAGCGAAGAAAAACTTGCGGCGCTGGTGACGCGCGATTGCATGATCGGCACCGGCCTGCCGAAAAACGCGAAAGAGGTTTCATAATGGACGGCATCCATGACATGGGCGGCATGCACGGCTTTGGCAAAGTGGAGCCCGAGCCGAACGAGCCGGTGTTTCACGCGCCGTGGGAAGGCCGCACCCTCGCGCTCAACCGCGCCATGGGCTACACCGGCATCTGGACCATCGACCAGACCCGCTACGGCATCGAGCGCTTGCCGCCGGATGTCTATCTGACCAGCTCCTATTACCGGAAATGGGCGGTGCGGCTGGAAAACCTCGTGGTCGAGCTCGGCCTCGCCGATGCCGATGAGATCAAAGCCGGCCACGCGCTGCGCCCCGGCAAGACATTAAAACGCAAACTGACGGCCGCCGACGTGCCGAACACATTGTCGCGCGGCTCGTTCAGCCGTCCGGCCAAATCCCCTGCCCGCTTCAAGGCCGGCGACCGCGTGCGCACCAAGAACATTCACCCGGAGACCCACACGCGACTGCCGCGCTACGCCCGCGAAAAAGTCGGCGTCGTCGAGGCGATCCGCGGCTGCCATGTCTTTCCCGACACGGCTGCGCTGGGCAAAGGCGACGATCCGCAATGGCTCTACACGGTGCTGTTCGACGGCCACGAATTGTGGGGCGAGAATTCCGATCCCACGCTGAAGGTCTCGATCGACGCGTTCGAGCCGTATCTGGAACCGGCATGACCGCCGACGCCGCCACGCTGCGCGCGACGCAGTCGGTCGCCAGCATCCCCCGCAACGACGACGGGCCGGTATTCCGCGAGCCGTGGGAAGCGGAAGCGTTCGCTTTGGCGCTGTCGCTCAACGAGCGCGGCCTGTTCACCTGGAAGGAGTGGGCGGCAACGCTCGGCGACGAGATCAAAAAGGCGCAAGCCGCTGGCGACCCCGACACCGGCGAGACTTATTATCACCATTGGCTCGCCACGCTGGAACGCATCGTCGCCGAAAAAGGCGTCACCGACGCGCGGCAACTCGCGCGCACGCGCCACGCCTGGGAGCACGCCTGCGAACGCACGCCACACGGCACGCCGATCGCGTTGCGGCCAACCGATTTTCACGATTAGGGAGGACGTCATGTCAGGACAAAACATAAAAATCCACTCGAGCGAAGGCGGCGAATTCGATTGCTATCTGGTCGCGCCGAAGGCCGATACGCCCAAGACTGACGGAACGATGCCGGCTATCGTGCTCGCGTCCGCGGTTCACGGAGTCGATACGGATATCCGCGCCATCGCCGACGAATTTGCCGCAAACGGCGTCATCGCCGCCGCGCCCGACCTGTTCTGGCGCACGGTGCCGGGGCCGCTGTCCCACGACGACGGCCGCTCCCAGCAACGCTCGCAGCCGCGGCTCGACAAGATCAAGACCGGCGAACGCGATCTCGTCGACATGCTCGCCTATCTGCGCACGCTTGCGCAGTTCAACGGCCAGGCCGCGGTGATGGGATTCTGCTACGGCGGCCCCTACGCGATCCTCGGGCCGAAACGGCTCGGCTATGCCGCCGGCATTTCCTGCCACGGTACCCAGTTCCTCGATTACGTGCAGGAGCTCGACGGCGTCAGCGCACCGGTCTGCATCATCTGGGGCGACCGCGACAGCCGGGCGCCGGCCGAGGTGCTTGACGCCTATCGCGATATCCCCGCGCGCATGAAGAACGTCGAGGTGCACATCTTTCCGGGCGTGCTGCACGGCTACATGATGCGCGCCGCCGGACCGGCGTTCGACGCCAAGACGCGCGAATTTTCCATGGCGCGGGCCAACGCCATCCTCGACGGGCTGCGCAGCGGCGCGCCGTCAAAGCTGCGCCAAGCGTCGTAAGACCGCTTCGAAAAGCTACTTGTCGTCGTCGTCGCGGGTGGTGATCTCCGCCGCGCGCGGGTCATCGGCGTGCGGTATGGCGTATTCGGCCTCCAAGGCTTCCGCCTTCTCGACCAGTTCAACGCTGATGATCACCAATTCCTTGCTCGTCACCGGGTCGTTGCAATCGCGCGACATGCGGCTGCACCGCGTCGCCAGGTGACGAAGATATTCAGCGAGGGCAAGGGGCATAAAACCTCGTCCAATCCCGATAAAGCCAATTTGCCCGATAAAGCCAATTTGGCGCTGTGAATTAAGCCGGAACAGGCATTGATGTTCCGGCGCTAAGGCAGGGGCCTTATGGGCACGGTTCCCGGCGCGGAAGCAATTTGCTGTTAAACGGGCCGCAGGATAACAAATAGATATGCAAAATCAAATAGTTATGGAGAGATCGCGTTTGGCACGGTCGCGCCGCGCGGCGTTCAAGACCGCCCCAAAAGACCCGCCGCCGCGAGGTCGCTGGCCAGCCGGTCGACGCTCGCCGGCGCATAGAAGAACCGCGCCAGCGTGCCGCGGGTGTCGTCGCGCCACGCCGGGTTGAGCGCCACCAGCCGGGACAGCGCGCGCGTGGCGGCTTCACTGTCACCCCTCGCCGCGGCGGCGAGCGCGCGCGCGATCAGGCCGAGCTGAAAGGAATCGTTGGTGATCTGGTCGGCGTGGAAGGTCGCGCTGGTGATGTCGCCGCGCAGATATTCGCCGAGGAACAGGAAAAACTCCTCGAACGGCGGCCGCACCGTGCCGTCGTTGCCGGCCTGGCGCAACGTGGCCAAGCCCTTGTCGATATCGCCGCTCGAGATCAGACGCGCACCGTAGGAGCCCAGCAAGCGCATGTCGTATCTGTTGAGCGTGATCGCCTTGGTGGCGGCATCGAATGCCGCGGCGAGCTCGCGGCGGGCGAATTGGATGACGAACACCATCTCGTAGGCGCGCGAGGATTCCGGATTCAATTCGACGCCGCGCCGCGCCGCGGTGAGCCCGCGTTCGAGCGGCGGCGCGTCGCCGGGGCGGTTGCCGAAATCGTAGAGATACTCCCGCAGATAGACTGCCGCGAGGTAGCTGAAACCGAGCGCAAAGCCCGGATCGCGCGTTGTCAGCTGTTCGAGGCAATCGCGCCCGCGCTCCTGCTGGGCCGGGTCGAACGACCTGAACGAATCGATCACCTCGACCAGGCAGCGATAGCGCGGATCGGTCAGCGTCCCGCCCAGAACCTTGGCGCGCTGATACGCATAGATCACACCGAACGGCTGCAGCAATATGCCGGCAAGCTCGCGCACGATCTTCTCTTCGGCGGCGGCCTTGTCGTCGCCGCCGAGCACGCGATCGAACACCTGCGACCAGACGATGCTGCCGTCGGCGACGTCGATCAGCCTGAACGACAGACGCGCCGCGCCGTCGTCGGCATATTCGACCGAACCGGAAAATCGATAGTCGGCGTTCGCACCGCGCGCCGGCGTGGCCTCATTGCTGGCCGCGGCCTGGTGGTCGGCGGCTTCCAGCTGAACATTGACCAGATCGAAATGGGTGAAGGCATTGCTGAGCGTTTCCTGCAGCGAGCGGGCGGCAATGCTGCGCGGCCCCGGCGTGCCGCTGACCTCGAACGGCGGCATCATCAGAACCGGCAGCCCGTTGCCGGGCGGCAGCGCCACGGCTGTCGGCTGCGACGTGCCTGATGGAGTCGTCGCGACACCCGGCGACGGCACGCGCCGTTGCGACAACACGACGACGGCGGCGATCACGATCAGCGCCACCGCCGCCACCAGCATCAAACGGATTGACCAGAACCGATCGAGCGTCGACGAATGCGCCGTCACGCCGGGGAAAGTGGGGCGCCGGCTGAATGTCGGGATATAGCTGCCGCGCGGCATGTCGATGCGGATCGCGTCGTCGGCGCCCAGCCCGGCGTAATAGCGATCGATGGTGCGGCGCAGCCGCGTCGCCTCGACGCGGACGATCGGATCGAGTTGCGGATCGAATTTGGCGTCGCGGCGCAGCACGTCGACGCCGATCGTATAGGCCTTGATGCGGTCGCTCTTGCCTTGCAGCACCGACTCGACGACGAAGCGCAAAAACGCGCCAAGCTGCGGCGAGCGATTGAAATCGTCGCTCGCCGTCATGCGTTCGAGCTGGGCACGGACTTCGTCCGGAGCCGGCAGATTTCTGGTCGCTTCGTCCATCGTTCTGGGAATCCCCAGATAAACCCCGTTCGGGGTCATTGATTGGACTATCGTGCCGCGGTGCACTTTTGGCCAGGATCGTGCCTGCCAAGTAGGGGCACAATACCACGTCCAAATCCCAGGGTATGCGGTGAAAACGGTGTCGCCGGCTGCGCCTTGCCGGCACGGGGGAAAATTGCCACGCTCCGCCCCGCGACGGTCGCCCATGCAGGCGATCGCGCAGCGACAAAAGAGAGGGGAGCCATGCATTTGAGGACATTGAGCTTGATCGCCGTTCTGGCATCGGTCGCGACGGTAAGCCAGGCCAGCGATATTCATCGCGTCGTCACCACGCTCGACGCCAACAATAAATCCACCACGCTGGCCGACAGCCAGGTGCCGCTCGCCGTCAGCCCATCCGGCAATGCCGGGGCCGTTCTGTGGCTGACGACGTCGTCCCCGGCCAACCTCTCGTTCGACAAAGACGCCGTCAAGCCGATCGGGCTCAATCCGCCCGACGACGGCACCGTCATCCGCGTCGTCGAGATTCCGCCGCTCAAGCCCGGCGACGAGGCGAAAATGGCGCCCGATCTGATGATGAAGATCGTCGGCGATCACGCCCCGGCTCGCGGCGTGCCGGTGAGCCATCCGCTGATGCACCGCACCCGCACCGTCGATTACGCCATCATCATGTCGGGCGAGATCGATATGATGCTCGACGACAAAGTCGTCCACGTCAAAGCCGGCGACGTCGTGGTCCAGCAGGCCACCAACCACGCTTGGCTCAATCACGGCACCGAGCCGTGCCGCATCATCTTCGTGCTGATGGATTCCAAGCAGCCGTAATGGCGATGTAGGGTGGGCAAAATCGTCCGCTCTGCCGTACCGCGTGGGCACTGCGCATGCACGATTTTGCCCACGCGGGATGGCTCTGACGGCGCAGTGCCCACCCTACGACTAATCCGCCCTACAACATCCCAAGCAAATGCGGCAGCCAGAGCGAGATGGCGGGGATGTAGGTCACCATCACCAGGAAGATCAGCATGGTGAGGAGCCACGGCAGCACTGCGATCGTCAACTCGGTGATGCCCATCTTGGTGATACCCGAGGCGACATAGAGGTTGAGTCCGACCGGCGGATGGCACAGGCCGACCTCCATATTGACCGCCATCAGGATGCCGAGGTGCACCGGATGGACGCCGAGCCTCGCCGCCATCGGGAACAGGATCGGCGCCATGATCAGGGTGATGGCGGCGGGATCCATGAAATTGCCGGCGGCGAGCAGCACGATGTTGGTGACCAGGAGGAAGGCGACGATGCCAAAACCCTGCGCGGTCATCCATTCGGCCATGGATTGCGGGATTTGCTCCGAGGTGAGCAGCCAGGAGAACACCGCCGCGTTGGTGATGATGTAGAGGATCATCGCGCTCATGGCGGCGGCCTTGAGCAGCACCGCCGGCACTTCGGAAAACTTCAGGCCTTTGTAGACGAACACCGCGATGACGAAGGAATAGACCGCGGCGCAGGCGGCGGCTTCGGTCGGCGTGAACAGGCCGGAATAGATGCCGCCGAGCACGAGCACGATCAGCGCCAGGCCCCAGACACTTTCCCGAAATGCGTGCCAGCATTCGCGCCAGCTCGAGCGCGGCATGCGCGGATAGTCGTAGCGCCAGGCGCGATACCAGGTGGTCGCGCCGAGCATGAAAGCGAGGATCAGCCCGGGCACCAGCGCGGCGATGAACAACTGTCCGATCGAGGCGGAATCGACCACCGCGCCGGTCGGCCCGTGGGGCTGCATGCCGCTGGTCGCCACCGCATAGATGACGAGGTTGATCGACGGCGGAAACAGGATGCCGAGCGCGCCGGACGTGGCGATCACGCCGGCGGAAAAGCGCGGCGGATAGCCCTGCTCCATCAAGGCCGGCAGGATGATCGAGCCGATGCCGACCACGGTCGCGACCGACGAGCCGGAAATCGCCGCAAACAAGGCGCAGGCGACGACGCCGGCGAGCCCCAAGCCGCCGTACCAGTGCCCGATCATCGAGGTGGCGAAATCGATCATGCGCCGCGCCACGCCGCCGGCAGTGAGGAAATTGCCGGCCAGGATGAAGAACGGGATCGCCATGATCTCGAAGCGGTCGATGCTGGTGAAGAGCTTCAACCCCACCATCTTCGGATCGACGTCGGAGAGAATGAACAGATAGGTCAGCACCGAGAGCCCGAGCGCGATCGAGATCGGCATGCCGCAAGCCATCAGGGCGAGCAGCAGCGCGAACAAAAGCTCGGCGCGCACCGTGTGCGACAGCTCGATGACGTGCAGTCGCGCCGCGAAGCAGATCAGCGCCAGCGCGACCGGGATGATGATGATCAGTGCCGCGGTGATGGCGTCGCCATAGGAGCGCGGCGCGGCGGGTTTTGAGATTTGCGACACCGCGGTCATCGCGCCGCCTCGCCGGCCGGGACGGTCTCACCGAGCGGCGCCGTGTCGTGCGGCTCCTCGTATTCGATGCCGTGGCCCTGATGCGGCACGTAACCGGTGCGCAGGAAGCGCCACATCACCTGCAGGAAGCGGAAACACATCAGGTAGGAGCCGAGCGGAATGCACAGATAGACGATCCAACTCGGCAATTCGAGCTCAGGCGAGGTCTGATCCGGATCGAGCTCGTAGACATAGACGGCGCCCAGCGTGCCGATGACGCCGGTGAACAACGCCCCGCACAACAGCGCGAACACGATCACCGGCTTGCGCGCGGCCGGCGACAGCCGTTTGACGAAAACATCGACGCCGACATGGATGCCGGTGCGCACGCCCAGCGCGGCGCCGAATTTCGCCATCCACACGAACATGTAGGTGGACAGCTCGTTCGCCCAGGACAGATGGAAAGCGACGAGCCAGGTATAGACCCAGTTCGCCGCATATTTGAGAAACGGGAGATTATGCACGGCGGCCCAGCGGGCCAGATTCGCGGAATTGCTGGCGCCGTAGCGGTGGACGACGGCGACGAAGGTGATCGTCGTCGCCATGGCGATCAGCGAGACGATGATCACCTCTTCGAGCCGGTTGAGGATGCGGTCGAGCACGCCAAGCACTAGATGTCCCCCAGGAGCGAAAATCCCTTCCCCGCGAAGGGGAAGGGATCAAGCGGCTTTAGGACTGGGGCGGGACGAAGCCCGACGCTTTATAGATCCGGTCGATGAAATCCTTGCCGAAGCGCTTTTCCATTTCCTTGTGCACCGGCATCAGCTTGGCGATCCAGGCGGCCTTTTCGGTGTCGGTCTGCTGATGGATTTGCATCTTGCCGGAGGCCTTGATCACGTCCATCGCAGTGACGTTGTCCTTCGCCGCGGTGTCGTCGAAGAACTGCGTCGATTCCTTCACCGCGCGGTCGAGGCCGGCACGCACGTCCGGCGGCAGCCCGTCCCAGAACTTCTTGTTGGTGATCAGCGAATAGGTCAGCCGGCCGTGGTGCGACACGGTGAGATATTTCTGCACGTCGTAGAGCTTTTGCGTCGAGATGTTGGACGGCACGTTGTCTTCGCCGTCGGCGACACCGGTCTGCAGCGCCTGATAGAGCTCGCCGAAGGCGATGATCTGCGGAATGGCGCCGAGCTCGCGCGCCACGGCGTCGAGCACCTTCGAGCCCTGGATGCGCATTTTCAAACCCTTGAAATCGTCGGGCATGATCAGCGGCACGTTCGAGGTATAGACGTGGGCGCCGTTGTCCCAATAGGCCAGCGGCTCGACGCCCTTGTCCTCGAGCTTCTTGTTGAGCTCGCCCATCATCGGGCTCGCCATCATCTGCCGTGCATGGGTGTCGTCGGTCATCAGGAACGGCAGATCGAAGACGTCGAATTCCTTGACGCCGAGCGGACCGAATTTTGAGATCGACGGCGCCAGGAGTTGCACCGAGCCGAGCTGCAGGGCTTCGAGCTCTTCCTTGTCCTTGTAGAGCGAGGAGTTCGGATAGACTTCGACGGTCACTTTGCCGTCGGTGTATTTCTCGGCGAGTTGCTTGAACAGCAAAGCCGCCTTGCCCTTGGGCGCGTCCGGCGTCACCACGTGGCTGAATTTGATGATGATCGGATCGGCCAGCGCAGGGCCCGCGAGCGCCAGAACAAATGTGGCCGCGAGCGCATAAGCAAAGCGTTTCATCGAGTTCCTCCCAGATGCGGCCGTTGGCCGACGATAATGTTGCCCATTCCTAGCGCGAAAGTGGCACGCGGCCAATGCCAGGCGCTATTTGCCGCGACGCCGGTTACTGGCGGCAAAGTGCAGCAATTCCGCGACCCTTCCTGGCCACGCTGGCGGCGAAAGCTGGGGGCTGGCCACCGAGAAATGCAATGTTATATTGTTACATTATGACGCACCACCACCATGCCGGCGAAGCCCATCCATCACCGGCCCTTTCGCCGTCGCTGCTGCGGCTTTCCGCGCCCCAGCGCCTGGCGCTTGCCGGCGCCTTGATCGCGCTGATCTGGGTCGCGGTGCTGTGGGCCACCAGATGACCTCGCCCGCCGTGACCGCACTCAGGTTCCACGATCTCACCCTCGGCTATGATCGGCACCCGGCCGTGCATCATCTCGACGGGGTGGTGGAGCAAGGCTCGCTGACCGCCGTCGTCGGACCGAATGGCGCCGGCAAGTCGACGCTGTTCAAGGCGATCGTCGGTACGCTCAAGCCGCTCGCCGGCACCATCGAGCGCGGCGGTTTCGCCGCTCGCGACATCGCCTACCTGCCGCAAGCGGCCGAGATCGACCGCTCGTTTCCAATCAATGTCTACGACATGGTGGCGATGGGGTTGTGGCGCCGCAAAGGCCCCTTCGGCGGCATCAACCGCAAAGATCACGCGGCGATCGAGGCCGCCCTCGCCGCGGTCGGCCTGACCGGGTTCGAGCAGCGCGGCATCGGCACGCTGTCGGGCGGGCAGATGCAGCGCATGTTGTTCGCCCGTTTGCTGGTTCAAGACTCGCGCGTGATCGTGCTCGACGAGCCGTTCAGCGCCATCGACGGCAAGACCGTGGCCGACCTGATGCATCTGGTGCGGCAGTGGCATTGGGAGCGCCGCACCGTGCTTGCCGCCACCCACGATATCGAATTGGTGCGCGCGTACTTTCCGCAAGTTCTGTTGCTCGCCCGCGAGCCGGTGGCCTGGGGCGCCACGCGCGAAGTGCTCACCGCCGAGAACCTCGATCGCGCGCGCCGCATGTGCGAGGCGTTCGACGAGGCCGCCGAGGCCTGCGCCAGCGAGGCCGCGTGATTTTATTGAACCTCGCCATGCTCTACGACACCCTGATCGCGCCGTTTGCCGAACACGACTTCATGCGCCGGGCGCTGGCCGCGACCTTTGCACTCTCGTTCAGCGCGGCGCCGGTCGGCGTGTTTTTGATGCTGCGCCGCATGAGCCTGATCGGCGACGCGCTGTCGCACGCGATTTTGCCGGGCGTGGCGATCGGTTTCCTGCTGGCCGGCATGAGCGTCTTGGCCATGGCGGGCGGCGGCCTGATCGCCGGATTTCTCATCACCATCGGCGCCGGCCTGATCGCGCGGGCGACGACGTTGAAGGAGGACGCCTCGCTCGCCGCGTTTTTTCTGATTTCATTGGCGCTCGGCGTCACCATCGTTTCGCTCAAGGGCAGCAACGAAGATTTGGTGCATTTCCTGTTCGGCTCGGTACTGGCAATCCAAAACTCCGCGCTGCTGTTGATCGCAGCCATCGCCTCGGTGTCGCTCATTGCGCTAGCGCTGATCTGGCGGCCGCTGGTGCTCGAATGCGTCGACCCCGGATTTTTGCGCTCGGTCAGCCGCTCCGGCGGCTTAGCCCATGTCGCCTTTTTGGCGCTCACCGTGCTCAACCTGGTCGGCGGCTTCCTGGTGCTCGGCACGCTGCTCGCCGTCGGCATCATGATGCTGCCGGCGTTCATTGCGCGCTTCTGGGCGCGCGATGTCACCGCCATGATCGCGGTCGCGATCGGCAGCGCCGCGCTCTCGGGCTATGCGGGCCTAGTCCTGTCCTACCAAGCCGGCCTGCCCGCGGGTCCAGCCATCATCCTAGTCGCGGGCGCCCTTTACATATTGTCAGTCGTTGTTGGGCCCGTCGGTGGCTTGGTCTGGCTCGTACTGCCGCAGCGCCATCTCGAGGCCTGATATCCGCTCATTCGTCATTCCGGGGCCGAGCGAAGTGAGGAACCCGGAATCCATAATCACCGTCGTTTCAGAAACGGCACAGCAACGCCATTCCTGCAATGTCTGTGATTATGGATTCCGGGTTCGCGCCTTTGGCGCGCCCCGGAATGACGCGCCCTCACTGCGGCTTGAGCAATGCCACCAGCGGCGTTTTCTCGGCGATGTCGGTCGCGAGGTTGCGGGCAAAGCCAGCGGCGTCGGCGAAATAATCCGCCGGCTGGAACGTGTTCTTGACCACGCGCTGGGCGGCATCGCTTTTCATGATGGCGATGCACGCGGCTTCGAGCTTATGCGTAACATCCGCCGGCATCCCGGCCGGACCAAACAGGCCGCCAAAACTCAGCGGCGCGACGTCAAAACCTTGCTCCTTGAAGGTCGGCACATCGGGCAGCGACGGATTGCGCGTCGCCGCGAATAGCCCGGGCATCGTCAGCCCACTGCCGGCGGCGGCGGTGAGCGGCACCGCGGAGAAATCGAGCTGGCCGGAGCGGGTGTTCTGGATTTCCTCGGCCGGCCCTTTGAACGGCACGTCGTTGAACTCGACCTTGGCCTGCTGCGCCAATTGGATCATGGCGAGGTGCGGGATGGTGGCGATGCCGGGAATGCCGACATTGAGCGCGCCCGGTTTCTGCTTCGCCGCCGCGATCAAATCCTTCGCCGTCTTCAGCGGCGAATCCGGCGGCACCACGATGACCTGGTCGTTCTTGAAGGTCTGGCAGATCGGCGTGAACGACTTCACCGTATAGTGCACGTCCTTGTCGGTGAGCGGCTGCACCGTGACCGAATAGGTCGCGCCATGCATCAGCATATAGCCGTCGGCATTGGCGTGGGCGACGTCGGCTGAGCCGAGCACGCCGTTGGCGCCCGGCTTGTTGACGACGATGACCGGCTTGCCGAATAGCGTCGACATGCCGTCGGCCAGCACGCGGCCCAAAATGTCGGCGCTCGATCCGGGCGTCGCCGGCACGATGATCTGGACTACGCGCTCCGGGTAGTTTTGCGCCGCAGCGCCAGTCACGCTCGCCAGCCCCATGGCCATGCTGGCGGCGATAATCGCGCCCTTTCGCATCGTGTCCTCCCGGTCTTAATCGCGCCGAAAACGATAGCCCATGGCAGGCCCGGATCAAGGCGGCGGCCCAGGGTCAAAGGTCGCGGGGGAGCGCCCTCGCGGTGATGCAAGAGCCGGCGGATACCTATATAGAACAGGCCAACGGAGGGCTTAATGACCGACAAGATTCCCGTGACCGTGCTCACCGGCTATCTCGGCGCCGGCAAGACCACCTTGCTCAACCGCATCCTGTCCGAGCCGCACGGCAAGAAATACGCCGTCATCGTCAATGAATTCGGCGAGATCGGCATCGACAACGACCTCGTGGTCGGCGCCGACGAGGAAGTGTTCGAGATGAACAACGGCTGCATCTGCTGCACCGTGCGCGGCGACCTGGTGCGCATCCTCGACGGACTGATGAAGCGTAAAGGCAAGTTTGACGCCATCATCGTCGAGACCACCGGCCTCGCCGATCCGGCGCCGGTGGCGCAGACCTTCTTCATCGACGAAAACATCGGGCGGCGGACCAAGCTCGACGCCGTGGTGACGGTCGCCGACGCCAAGTGGCTCAACGATCGGCTCAAGGACGCCCCGGAAGCCAAGAACCAGATCGCGTTCGCCGACGTCATCCTGATCAACAAGACCGACCTGGTGACGCCCGATGAGTTGGCCGAAGTCGAGGCCCGCATCCGCGGCATCAATCCTTACGCCAAGGTGCACAAGACCCAGCGCGCCCAGATCGCGCTGAGCGAAGTGCTGGAGCGCAATGCCTTCGATCTCGACCGCATCCTCGATATCGAGCCGGAATTCCTCGGAGGCCAAGAACACGATCACGGCCACGATCACGATCATGACCACGGCCACGATCATCATCATGATCACGACCACAAGCACGCGCACTCCCACGGCGGGCTCAAGCACTATCACGACGAGGACATGCAATCGATTTCGCTCAGGAGCGACAAGCCGCTCAATGCGGACAAGTTCTTTCCGTGGGTGCAGGATCTGGTGCAGAAGGAAGGCCCGAACATTTTGCGCTGCAAGGGCATCCTGGCGTTCAAGGACGACGATCAGCGCTTCGTGCTCCAGGGCGTGCACATGATCCTCGACGGCGATCACCAGCGGCCGTGGAAAGACGGCGAAAAGCGCGACAGCCGCATGGTCTTCATCGGCCGCAATCTGCCGGGCAAGATGATCGCCGAAGGGTTTGAGAGTTGTATCGCGTAATCTTCTCTCATCTTCTCCCTCCCCCTTGTGGGAAGGGCGGGGTGGGGTCGTGAGGTGGTGTGAGAGCGTGGACGAAAACACCGTGACTGCGTCAACAACAATCCGTCGCCTCCCGACCCCCACCCCTGCCCCTCCCCACAAGGGGGAGGGGTTCAGCAGCGTCTTCCGCGCGACATGACCGACACCCGCAACGACACCGCCTCCGTCGTCGAACGCGTCCATCCGGTCGCGGCGAGCGGTCCAGTCATCGCCGCGCATTTTCTCGGCCGTATGGCCGTATTCGTGCTCGGCGAGGAAGCCATGGTGTTGGCTCCGCCGCGCGGCGAGCCCAAGAGCGTCGCGGTCCATGGCGGCGCGATATTGGCGACGGCCATGGGCGAGGCGGTCGTCGTCTCGGGCGGCGACGACGGCAAAGTCGTGGAGACCGATGTCAGCGGCGCAAGCCGCACTATTGCGGCGGACCCAAAGCATCGCTGGATCGATCATGTGGCGATCGGGCCCGACGGCGCGGTGGCATGGTCCGCCGGCAAGACCGCCTTCGTGCAGGGCAAAGAACTGCGCAGCTTCGAGGCGCCGTCCACCGTCGGCGGGCTTGCCTTCCTGCCAAAAGGCTTTCGGCTCGCCATCGCCCATTACAACGGCGCCACGCTGTGGTTTCCCAATGCGCCGAAGGCCGATCCGGAAAAGCTGGAATGGAAGGGCTCGCATCTCGGCGTCACGGTGCACCCCGACGGCCGCTTCCTCGTCACCACCATGCACGAGCCGATGCTGCACGGCTGGCGGCTCATCGATCGCCAGCACATGCGCATGTCCGGCTACGCCGCGCGCGTCACCTCGCTCGGCTGGACGGTCGGCGGACGCTGGCTCGCCACATCCGGCTCGACCCAGATCATCCTGTGGCCGTTTCAGGCCAAGGACGGCCCGATGGGCAAGCAGCCAAAATTGCTAGCGCCGTCGGAGCATCGCATCGACGCCGTCGCCTGCCATCCCAAGCAGGACATCGTCGCCGCCGGCTATGCCAACGGCATGGTGCTGCTGGTGCGAGTCGACGACGGCGCCGAGATTTTGGCGAAACGGCCCGGCGACGCGCCGATCACGGCGCTCGCCTGGAGCGCCGACGGCACGCTGCTCGCCTTCGGCACCGAGAGCGGCGAGGCTGGCATTCTCGATCTCGCCTGAGCCGGGTTCCAATCGGAGGAACCGTGCCGTTCGCCAATCGTTATCTCTGCAGAACAAGCGATTTGCAGGGAGTGACGCCATGAATGTGGTTGCGAAAGGGTCATGGAGCGCGCTGGTCATTGCGCTCACCATGACGACAGCCGTAGTCGCTCAAGCACAAGCCCCCGACCCGAAAGGCTGCACGCCGCAAGAGCGCTCCAGCCAGGCCTTGAATCAAGGTGCCGACAAGAACGCCGGCGTGATCTGCCCGCCGGACATCGATCCGGCGATGAAAGCGCCGACGCCGAGCACCGGCGACAAAGCGGTGATTCCGCCGGCGAGCGGCGGCAATGGGACCCCGAAATAGGTTGGGTGCAAGCAAAAACCCCGGACCAAGGCCCGGGGTTTGTTTTTCTTAAACGCCGCCGCTGTCAGATCACGTATTGCCGCAACGGCGGGTAGCCGTTGAAGCCGACCGACGAATAGGTCGTCGTGTAGGCGCCGGCGGCCTCGATCAGCACCTTGTCGCCGATGGCGAGCGACACCGGCAGCGGATACGGCGTCTTCTCGTACAGCACGTCGACGGAATCGCAGGTCGGGCCGGCGATGATGCAGGGTGCCGTCTCGTCGCGATCCTTCGTGGTGCGGATCGGGTAGCGGATCGACTCGCCGATGGTCTCGGCCAGGCCGTGGAACTTGCCGATGTCGAGATAGACCCAGCGCACCTCGTCCTCGGGGCTGCGCTTGGCGATCAGCACCACCTCGGCCTCGATGATGCCGGCATTGCCGACCAGGCCCCGGCCTGGCTCGACGATGGTGTTCGGCAGGTTGTTGCCAAAATGCTTGCGCAGCGACTTGAAGATCGCCTTGCCGTAGCTCTCCAGTTTCGGCGTCTTGCGGATGTACTTCGCCGGAAATCCGCCGCCGAGATTGACCATGGCCAGCACGATGCCGCGCTCGGCACAGGAGCGGAAGATCGCCGCGGTTGACGCCAGCGCCCGGTCCCAGGCCTCGACGTTGTGCTGCTGCGAGCCGACATGGAACGAGATGCCATGCGGCACCAGCCCGCGCTTGTGCGCAAGCTCCAAAATATCGGCCGCATAGTCCGGCTCGCAGCCGAATTTTCGCGACAGCGGCCACTCGGAGCCGGACCCGTCGCAATGGATGCGGCAGATCACCCGGCTGCCGGGCGCGGCGCGCGCCACCTTCTCGACCTCGGCCTCGCAGTCGACGGCGAACAGCGTGACGCCGAGCTTGAAGGCTGCCGCGATCTCGCTCTCCTTCTTGATGGTGTTGCCATAGGAGATGCGATCCGGCGTGGCGCCGGCGGCGAGCGCGTCGTGGGTCTCGCTCACCGAGGCGACGTCGAAGCAGCAGCCCATCCCGGCCAGGAGCTTGAGGATCTCCGGCGCCGGATTGGCCTTGATGGCGTAGAACACTTTGCTGTCCGGCAGCGCCTTGGCAAAGTTCAGGTAATTCTCGCGGACGACATCGAGGTCGAGCACGAGGCAGGGTCCGTTTTCGGTGCGATGCTTGAGAAATTCGCGGATGCGTGTGGTCATTTCGAACCAGCTCCCTAATCCGGCCGACGGCGTAGCCGCCGAGGTGAACCTCCTGCGACGCGCGGCGTTCCGCAGGATTGCGGAACCGTTGCGTCGCCGTGATTGCTGCCTTGGTCCGGATGAGGGAGACCCCGTTCCGCACTGCTGGCAAAGATGGACAAGCCCTTTCGGTGTCCCCGGCATTGGCGCCGGTAGTCAGCCAAAAAAGCCCTTCCGTCGTTGCTTTAAGCCGCGTCGCCAGTGGAGAGCTGGCATCGCCGGTTCGCCTCCGGCTGCCGGTCGCGGGAGCAAGGAAGTAGTATCTTCTTCCTTAGGCGGCTGTCCGGCCTCTTGTCCGGATGCCCACCGACCGACACACGGCCACAGGCACGTGCGAAATTGGGCAAAAGCGAAATAATCCATTCGCGCGAGTGGCGCAACCCTTTTTGTTTTAACGAGACGTAAAAATTTGAGAGCAGCGGTGGAGAAGCCGGCGCGGCGAGCGCTTCACTCGGCGCTGAACGGCTCGACGCGTCGCGCGGCGATGACGAACTGCACCATGACGGCGATGCCGCAGAGCACGAACAGCCCGTCGAGGATACGCGCGCCGAGTGAGCCGAGCGCGAACAGGCTGGCGATCGCCCAGCTGCCGGCAAAGGCGGCGCCGAACACCTCGGCGCTGATCAGGATCGCCGCGCTGACCACGGTCAGCACGTTGAGCCAGAGGATACGCCGGGGGCGCGAGATGGCAGATTGGTCCATGGGGCGGCAGTTACTCCGAAAGCGATGGCCGGATCAAGGCGGCTCAGGCCGCGTCGCGCGCCGCCTTTTGTGACAGGAGCCCGGCCTCGATCAGAGCCGAGCGGATGCGGTCGATCTCGGCGCGGCCGAGTTTTACCAGCGGCGGCCGCACCACGGCGCGCGGCAGGCGGCCGAGCAGCACCAGCGCCTCTTTCATGCGGTTGTGCATGTCGACCCAGGGGTCGGCATAGAAGACCCGGGCGAGCGGGTAGATGCGGTCGTTGATGCGGCGCGCCTCGGCGAGATCGTTGTTCTGGATCGCCTTGAATAGCGCCGCCTGCAGGTCGGGGATGACGCTGCCTGAGCCGGAGAGCAAGCCGTTGCAGCCGAGCACCAGCGAGCTGAGCAGCCAGGCGCTGTGGGTGGTGAGCACGTTGACCGGCCGCGGCAGGCTTTGCAGCTCGCGGATATGCATCTCGTGCTGCGGCACATTGCCGGCCCAGTCCTTGATGGCGCGCAGCGTCGGCACCGCCTCGACCATCTTCAACAGCGTGTCGCGCGGATAGCCCTGGCCGGTCGCCAGCGGATACTGGAAGGCGATGATCGGCAGGCTCGACGCGTCGGCGATGCGCTTGAAGTGCTCGACCGCCATGGCTGGCGACTGCTGCAAGGTGAACGGCGCCGGCGGAAACACCAGGAGCGCCGAGGCGCCGCCCTCCTCCGCCATGCGGGCGATGCGCGCGGCCTCGAGGCTGCCGTCGGCCCAGATGCCGTTGACGATCGGCAGCCTGTCGCCGATCTCGTCCTGGGTGATGGCCAGCACCCGGCGCTGCTCCTCAAAGGTACAAGACGCCACCTCGGTCGAATGGGCATTGATGGTGATCGCCGAAATGCCGTCGGTCGCCGCGACGTCGCGCAAATGGCTGCGAAAGCCCTTCTCGTCGATGGCCAAGTCGTCGGTGAACGGCAGCAGCACCGCCGGAATGACGCCATGGGGCAGGTAATGGGCGTGACGGGGCATTGTGGGCGCTCCTTGACGGCTTTGGTCCAACGCTGGCGATGACATATATCATGCCCGCCTAGCCAATGAATAAGGGTACCCGATGACCAGCCCTGCCGCCAATTTTACCGCCAGCATTGCCGCTCCCGGCAATCCGCTGCTGGCGGATTGGACCACCCCTGACGAGGCCCCGCCGTTTGACCACATCACGCCCGAGCATTTCCGCCCGGCCTATGCCCGCGCGCTCGCCGATCACGAGGCCGAGATCGCGGCCATTACGGCCGATCCGGCGCTGCCGAGCTTCGACAACACCATCGCGGCGCTGGAGCTCGCTGGAAAGACGCTGTCGCGCGTCGGCGACGTGTTCCATCTCCTGACCGGCGCCCATTCCAACGACGCGCTGCTCGAGATCGAGCGCGAGATTTCGCCGCAGATGGCCCGGCATTGGAACAAGATCAACACCAACGCGGCGCTGTTCGGCAGGGTCGATACGCTGATGCGCGGCATCGAGACGCTCGGCCTCGATGCCGAGCAAAAGCGCGTGCTGGAGCGCTATCACACCGGCTTCCGCCGCGCCGGCGCCGGGCTCGACGATCCTGCGAAGAAGCGCCTTTCCGAAATCACCGAGCGGCTTGCCACCTTGGGCACCACGTTCAGCCAGAACGTGCTCGCCGACGAGCAGGCCTTCACGCTGTCCGTCGACGGCGAAGCCGAGCTCGCCGGCCTGCCCGATTTCATGCGCGAGGCGATGAAGTCCGACGCGCAGGAGCGCAAGCTCGACGGCTACGTGATCACGCTGTCGCGCTCCAGCGTCGAGCCGTTCCTGCAATTCTCAAAGCGCCGCGACCTGCGCGAAAAAATCTTCCGCGCCTTCGCCATGCGCGGCGACAATGGCGGCGCGACGGACAACAAGGCGATCATCGCCGAGATGGTGCGGCTGCGCGCCGAGCGCGCAAAACTCCTCGGATTTGCCGATTTCGCCCATTACCGGCTCGACGACGCCATGGCGAAGACGCCGGCCGCGGTGCGCGATCTGCTCGACACCGTGTGGGCACGGGCGCGGCAAAAAGCGCTCGCCGACCGCGACGCCATGCAGGAGCTGGTTGCCGAGGACGGCGGCAACTTCAAGCTCGCAGCCTGGGACTGGCGTTATTACGCCGAGAAGCTGCGCCAGAGGCTGTGCGATTTCGACGAGATGACCATCAAACCGTATCTCAGTCTCGATCGCATGATCGAGGCGGTGTTCTATACGGCGCAACGGCTGTTCGGCCTGACGTTCTCGCCGCGCCCCGACGTGCCGGTGTGGCATGCCGACGTGCGGGTGTGGGCCGTGCGCGACCGCAACGGCGAAGAGGTCGGCCTGTTCTTCGGCGACTATTTCGCGCGGCCGTCGAAGCGCAGCGGCGCCTGGATGACCTCGCTGCGCGACCAGGAGAAGCTTGCCGGCGACATCCGTCCCCAAATCATCAATGTCTGCAACTTCGTCAAAGCGCCGGACGGCGAGCCGACGCTGCTCAGCTTCGACGACGCGCGGACGCTATTTCACGAATTCGGCCATGCGCTGCATGGCCTGCTTTCCGACGTCACCTATCCGCGGATTTCCGGCACCGGCGTCGCCACCGATTTCGTCGAGCTGCCGTCGCAGCTTTACGAGCATTGGCTGGAGCAGCCCGAGGTGCTGCGGCGTTTTGCGCTGCATTACGAGACCGGCGAGCCGATGCCGGAGGAGTTGCTGCAGCGGCTGCTCGCGGCGCGCAATTTCAACATGGGCTTTGCCACGGTGGAGTACGTTGCCTCAGCCCTGGTCGATCTCGATTTCCATTCGCTACCGTCGAATGAAACGATCGACTCCGACGCGTTCGAGAAAAAGTCGCTTTCGCGCATCGGCATGCCCGGCGAGATCGTGATGCGGCATCGCCCGCCGCATTTCGGTCACGTGTTCTCCGGCGGCGGCTATGCTGCGGCGTATTACAGCTACATGTGGTCGGAAGTGCTCGACGCCGACGCGTTCGCGGCCTTCGAGGAGAGCGACGACATTTTCGATCCCGCCACCGCCAAGCGGCTGCATGACGCGATCTACTCGGCCGGCGGCCGCCAGGATCCGGCGGAAGCCTACAAGGCCTTTCGCGGCCGCTTGCCGAGCGCCGACGCGTTGCTAAAAAAGCGCGGGTTCACCGAACCTGCCCCCTCCTTCTCCTCCCCCGCAAGCGGGGGAGGGTAGGGAGGGGGCATGGCCGACCTGCACAGCGCCGGCCATCGCCGCGGCGTCGTCTGCGCGCCGCACGCGGCCGCCGTGGAAGCCGGGCGCGCCATTCTCGCCGAAGGCGGCAATGCGCTCGAAGCCATGGTGGCCATGGCCGCGACCATCGCCGCCGTCTATCCGCACATGAACCATCTCGGCGGCGATGGTTTTTGGCTGATCCGCGAGCCCTCCGGCCGCGTGCGCGCCATCATGGCGCCCGGTCCCGCCGGCCGTAACGCGCGGCCGGAGCTTTATGGCGACGACGAAACCATCCCGACACGCGGCCCGCTCGCCGCGCTCACCGTGCCGGGCGCCATCGGCGGCTGGATGCTGGCGCTGCAGGCGGCGAACGCCAACCGCGGCAAGCTGCCGCTCGATGTGCTGATGAGCAATGCCTGCGGCCATGCCCGCGACGGCTATCAGGTCACGCGCAGCCAAAAGCAGCTCACGGAAAACCATTTGGCCGAGCTCAAGGATGTTCCGGGCTTCGCCAAAACGTTCCTGGTGGACGGCAAGGTGCCGGCAGTCGGCACCGCGTTGAAGCAGCAGGCGCTCGCCGCAACGCTTGAACAGCTCGCCCATGCCGGCCTCGACGATTTTTATCGCGGCGATATCGGGCGCGAGATCGCGGCCGACCTCGACCGCATCGGCAGTCCGATCACCCGCGAGGATTTGAACCGCTACGAGGCCAAGATTGCCGAGCCGCTGCGCGCCGAGCTCTCCTGCGGCACGGTCTACAACACCGGCGCGCCGACCCAGGGTATTGCGTCGCTGATGATCCTCGCTGTGTTCGACCGCTTGGGCGTGACCGAGGGAGAAAGCTTCGATCACATCCACGGCCTGGTCGAGGCGACCAAGCGCGCGATCCGCGTCCGCGATCGCGCCGTCACCGATCCGAATTTCCTCGCGCATCCGCTCGCCCGCTATCTCGAGCCGGGCTTCATCGCCGGCGAAGCGATGAAGATCGACCGCCGCAAGGCGGCGCGCTGGCCGCTTGCCGCGGGCGAAGGCGACACCATCTGGATGGGCGCGGCCGACGCATCGGGCCTCGTCGTGTCCTACATCCAGTCGCTCTATTGGGAATTCGGCTCGGGCTGCGTGCTGCCCGCGACCGGCGTGCTGATGCAGAACCGCGGCGCGAGTTTTTCCCTGCAAAGCGGCGCACTCAATCCGCTGATGCCCGGGCGGCTGCCGATCCACACCCTCAATCCGGCGCTGGCGGTGCTGAGAGACGGCCGCATCATGGCCTACGGCTGCATGGGCGGCGACGGCCAGCCGCAAACCCAAAGCGCGCTGTTCACGCGCTACGTGACGTTCCGCGAACCGCTCGCCGACGCCATCGACCGCCCCCGCTGGGTGCTCGGCCGCACCTGGGGCGCGGCCCGCACCGCATTACGCCTCGAACCGCGCTTCGACGGCCATCTCATCGACGCGCTGGCCAACGCCGGCCATGAGGTCGAGGTGTTGGACGAGCCCTACTCCGACGTCATGGGCCACGCCGGCGCCGTGGTGCTGCACAAGGATGGTAGCCTGGAAGGTGCCCACGACCCGCGTGCGGATGGCGGGGCGGCAGGGGTATGAAGGCCGAGCGTGATCGGACGGCTTAATAGTTTCCGCAGCCCAGATAACGCGGCCGGCTCAGCAAGCCGGTACGCTTGGTGATGATTTCGATATGGCCAGATAGCCGGTAGGCCATTCTCCCGTCATTGAGCCTTATCACCGGCTCAATCACGGATTTTGTGTCCCTACATTGGACAATGTCGGCTGACTCTCCCTTCTGAAGATGGAAGATGATGTTGTTGCCATCCACGCCATCGTAGAATTTCACGTCATCAATAGACACGAGAATGAGTTCACGCTGAAAATCAAAGACCCACAGATAGGCAGCTCCGACCGCCGCCCCCGCGCAGACGGACATCACAACTAGTTTTTTCGTTTGTAACGGATCGTCACCAAAAACAATAAATGATATAATTCCCAGAGCGAAGAACAGAACCGACGCCGCCATCGTCAGCAACGCGGTCGTCTTGTACATTTCCGACGCCACAGGTTCTGCCGCTACGGAAAAGTCGGCGTCTTGGAACGCCCACGACAGGCAGACGGCGGCAACGGCGCAAAATCCGATTAGCAATGTCCATCTGGCTATTTTGCGAAGCATACGTCCAGCATTGACCTGCATTGTCGAATTTTTCGTTTCATACGCTCGTCGCACGCCGACCGGACCTGAACTTCGCCTCATGCGCGGGATGCTTCAATTCTTACCGCCTTGCTGCGCTGCAGCACGGCGTTCGTACCCCGCGACGATGTGGGCTTTGACTGCGACGAACCACCGTTCCATGACACAAGGCATGGTTGAACGCGACCAGGGGAAACGCCGATGAAAACGACGATCATTCGAATGGGCTTTGTTGCACTCCTAGCCCTGCCCGTAACTGCCCACGCCCAAGTGACCATGAAAGCGTCGCATCAGTTTCCGGGCGGCAAGGGCGATGTCCGCGACGACATGGTGCAGATGATCGCCAAGGCGGCGCAGGCCGCCAATGTCGGCCTCACCGTGCAGGTCTATCCCGGCGCCTCGCTGTTCAAGCCAAACCAGCAATGGAACGCCTTGGTCGATGGCCAGCTCGACATCTCGCTGTTCCCGCTCGACTACGCCAGCGGCAAAGTTCCGGCGTTCAGCGCGACCTTGATGCCGGGGTTGATCCGCAGCCAGGACCGCGCCAAGCGCGTCAACGGCTCGCCATTCATGACGGACGTACGCGCCGAAATTGTCGATAACGGCGTGATCGTGCTGTCGGATGCCTGGTTTGCCGGCGGCATGGCGGCGAAAGACCACTGCATCGTCAAGCCCGACGATTTGAAGGGCATGAAATTCCGCGCCGCCGGCCCGACCTTCGCGGCGATGTGGGAGGCGGCGGGCGCCAGCATCGTCAGCCCGCCGTCGAACGAAATCTACAACGCCTTCCAGACCGGCGTGGTCAACGCCACCGACACCAGCCTCGGCACGTTCGATTCCACGCGCCTCTACGAAGTGACCGATTGCCTCACGGCCCCCGGCAACAATGCGCTGTGGTTCATGTACGAGCCGGTTCTGATGTCGAAGAAAAGTTTCGACAAGCTCAACAAGGCGCAGCAGGACGCGCTCATCAAGGCCGGAAAGGACTCTCAAGCCTATTTCGAAGGCAAGGCCGACGCCGTCAACCAGGAGGCGATCAAGGACTTCGAGGACCACAAGGTCAAGGTCGTGACGCTGAGCGATGCCGACTACGGCACCTGGCTCGACCTGGCGAAAAAAACCTCGTACGCCAAATTCGCCAAGGACGTGCCCAACGGCCAAAAGCTGATCGACGAGGCGCTGGCGGTCAAATAAAGTCGTATGGCGGATGGACGGCCGGAGGGAGATGCTCGCCGGCCGTCATTCGTTGACTGATGCGAGCGAGCCGCGCGGCGCTGCGAACGCCGGCAACCGAAGAATTGGGGCCATGAACGTTTACATTCGCGCCGTCACCGCCATGTCGCGTCTTGCCGGCGTCATCGGCGCCTTCCTCATCGCCTTCGCCGTGCTCGTCATTTGCGACATGGTGATCGAACGCTACATCCTCGGCCGAACCACGATCTGGCAGATCGACGTCGTCACCTATTCCATCATGGCGGCGACCTTCGTCGGCAGCGCCTACGTGCTGATGACCCGCGGTCACGTCAACGTCGACGTCCTGCCGCTGTATCTGGGGCCGCGCGCGCGCTATTGGCTGGCGCTGATCACGATGTTGGTCGCGCTGTGCTTCTGCATCGTGCTGTTCGTGCTGTGCACGATCTACTGGTACCAGGCGTGGTCCAAGGGCTGGCATTCCGACACGGTGTGGCGGGCGCGGCTGTGGATTCCGTATCTGGCGATGCCGGTCGGCCTCGGTCTTTTGGTGCTGCAATACCTTGCCGAGCTCGCGTGCCTCCTGACCGGACGCACGCCCCCGTTCGGCCTCGGTGAAGATCGGTTCCACGCATGAGCCCGACCACCCAAGGCTCGCTCGTTCTGATCGCCACGCTGCTGATCCTGCTGTCGGGTATTCCGGTGGCGTTCGGGCTGGGCGCGATTTCGATCGTTTTCCTGCTGGTGTTCCAGGGTTTCGGCAGCATGCATGTGGTCGCCGAGACCTATCTGTCCGGGCTCGACGAGTTCACCCTGGTCGCCATACCGATGTTCGTGATGATGGGCGCGGCCATCGGCTCCTCGCCGGCCGGCAAGGATCTCTATGAAGCGCTCGACCGCTGGCTCTATCGCCTGCCCGGCGGCCTCGTCATCTCGAATCTCGGCGCCTGCGCCATCTTCGCGGCGCTGACCGGCTCGTCGCCGGCGTGCTGCGCCGCCATCGGCAAGATGGGCATTCCGGAAATGCGCCGGCGCGGCTACCCCGACGAAATCGCCACCGGATCGATCTGCGCCGGCGGCACGCTCGGCATTCTCATTCCGCCGTCGGTCACGTTCATTCTCTACGGCATCGCCACCGAGACCTCGATCGGGCGGCTGTTCATCGCCGGCGTCATGCCGGGGCTCATGCTGACCGGCCTGTTCATGCTGTGGTCGGTATTCGCCATATGGCGCAGCGGCTTTCGTTCGCACGCCGTCGATTTTCGCTACAGCTGGAAGGAAAAATTCGCCTCCATTCCGAAGATCGCTCCCTTCATCGCCATCATCGTCGGCGTGATGTACGTGCTCTATGGCGGCGTCGCCACGCCGTCGGAGGCGGCCGGCGTCGGCGCGGCGATGTGTCTGGTGATGGCAATTCTGATCTACCGGTTGTGGCGGCCGGATCAGATCTGGATGGTCCTACGCGACACCATGCGGGAATCGGTGATGATCCTGACCATCATCGCCGCCTCCGTCCTGTTCGGCTACATGCTCACTTCGCTCTATCTCACCCAGACGCTGGCGCAGTCGATCGCCGACATGCACGCCAACAGGTGGGTGTTGATGTTCATGATCAACATCTTTTTGCTGGTCTGCGGCTTCTTCATCCCGCCGGCTGCCATCATTTTGATGACATCGCCGATCCTGTTGCCGATCATCACGGCGGCGGGTTTTGATCCGGTCTGGTTCGGGGTCATCCTCACCATCAACATGGAGATCGGCCTCATTCATCCGCCGGTCGGTCTCAACATCTACATCGTCAGCGCCATCGCGCCCGATGTGCCGGTCGCCAAAGTGATGTGGGGGACGCTGCCCTATGTGTTCTGCATGATGCTGGCGATCGTGCTGCTGTGCCTATTCCCCCAAATCGCGACGTGGCTGCCCGACTATTTGATGGGGGCGGCGAAATAGCTGGCCGGCACGCCATCACCTCCTACGCTGGGTGTTCGGCCGCACCTGGGACGCGGCGCGCACGGCGTGTAAATACCATGCTGCTTTTCTGTTGAACGACATTCACTCCGCTTCCCACGGGCGTCGCCGGGCGCCATGTCGGACATAATGAATGATGACTTCGTCCTGTCCGACCTCATACACGATCAAATAATTGCCGACGGGAAAGCGCCGGAAGTTCGATTTGCGTGTCGCCTCGCCAATGTACGGCGTCGCCGCGATTCGCGCCGCAGCTTCTTCGATACGAGTAACAAGGCGCGCGGCGGCTGGGGGATTGTCTTGTGCTATGTAGGCGAAAATCCCATCGAGATCGGCAAGCGCTCCGCGTTCAAACCGGAGCTTCATGCACTGCGGTAGCGGCTGAACACAGCTTCGACTTCTTCGTCGCTTGCCAGGTCCCGCCGCGCCGCGCGCTCCTCGATGATCTTCCACTCCTCGTCGGTAATATCGTCCGCAACGCGCGATTGTTCAAAACGCCGCACAAAGCGCGCAATTTTCTCCTGGTCCTCTTCCGGCCAAGTCAGCACCCGATCGAGAATGTCCTTCACCTGTTCTTTGGTCATAGTGCCATTATACAAAATCGACGCGAAATGAATACAGCCCGATATCCGCCCTATGGCTCCATCGGGCTTAGACCCAGCCGCTCCATCAACTCCCGATCCCGATCCCGCCCGGGATTCGGCGTGGTGAGAAGCTTCGGCCCATAAAAAATCGAATTAGCCCCGGCGAGAAAGCACAGCGCCTGGGTCTCCTCGCTCATGTCCTCGCGGCCGGCGGAGAGCCGTACCATGGAGCGCGGCATGGTGATGCGGGCGGCGGCGATGGTGCGGACGAATTCGAGCGGCTCAAGCGTGGGCTCGGCGGCGAGCGGTGTGCCGGCGACCTTGACCAACATGTTGATCGGCACCGATTCCGGATGCGCCGGCAGGCTCGCCAAGGTCGCGATCATGCCGACGCGATCCTCGCGGGTCTCGCCCATGCCGACGATGCCGCCGCAGCAGACATGGATGCCGGCGTCGCGCACGCGGTCGAGCGTCTCCAGGCGGTCCCGATAGGTCCGCGTGGTGATGATTTTTTCGTAGAATTCCGGCGAGGTGTCGAGGTTGTGATTGTAGAAATCGAGGCCGGAGTCTTTCAGCCGTCGCGCCTGGCCGGCGGTGAGCATGCCGAGCGTGGCGCAGGTTTCCAGCCCGAGCGCCTTGACGCCCTCGACCATGGCGCAAACCGCATCGAGGTCGCGATCCTTCGGCTCGCGCCACGCCGCGCCCATGCAGAAGCGGCTGGCGCCGCCGGCCTTCGCCGCGCGCGCTTCGGCAAGCACCGCGTCGAGCGCCATCAGCTTGTCGGCGCGCACGCCGGTGTCGTAGCTCGCGCTTTGCGGACAATAGGCGCAGTCCTCCGGGCAGCCGCCGGTCTTGATCGACAGCAGCGTTGAAATCTGCACCGCGCCGGGATCGAAATTGGCGCGATGCACGCTTTGCGCCTGGAACATCAGCTCCGGGAACGGCAGGTCGAACAGCGCGCGCACCTCGGCGCGGGTCCAGTCGTGGCGGGGCGGGTCGCTGTTCCCCGTGGCCGGAGCCCCCTCACCCCAACCCTCTCCCCGCTGGGGAGAGGGGGTTCGCCGCGAATGCTCCGCTTCTTTCACAGCCGCACTTCTCCGTGTTCGTCGTGCAATTGTAGCCTGGATCGCCGCAAATCAAAATGCGGCGCCGGGCCGGGCTGGAACGCGAGCCTCATTCATATGAGAATGCGGGGCCGGACGTTGCGAGGGACACGATGATTTCGAGATGCGCGTTTGCTGTTGCCGTCGCATGCCTGCTCATGATCGCCCCGGCCGCCGCGCAAGATTGGCCGACGCGGCCGGTGACCATGGTGGTGCCGTTTCCGCCCGGCGGCGGCACCGACGTGCTCGGGCGGATCATCGGCCGCCGCCTTTCCGAAATTCTCGGCCAGCAGGTGATCATCGAGAATGTCGGCGGCGCCGGCGGCATGATCGGCTCGAACAAGGTCGCCAGGGCGACGCCGGACGGCTACGAATTCGTGCTCGGCAGCCGTGCCGACGCCATCAATCAGACGCTCTACAAGCATCCGCTTTACGACCTCAAGGAAGACCTGGTGCCAGTCATCCTGGTCGCCGACCAGCCGATGGCGATGATCGCGCGCCACGATCTGCCGGTCGACGGCTTGGCCGACTTCATCGCCTACGTCAAAAAGAACCAGGCCACCATGCGCACCGGCTCGGCCGGCATCGGCTCCACGGGCTATGTCGATTGCGCGCTGTTCAATCAGGCGATCGGCGTAAAGGTCCAGGACATCCCCTATCGCGGCGGCGGCCCGGCTTTGCAGGATCTGATCGGCGGCCAGTACGATTATTTCATGACCTTGAGCCCGACCGCGGTGCCCCCGATCCAGGGCAACCTGGTCAAGGGCCTCGCCGTGTTCCGCCGCGAACGGCTGCCGTCGCTGCCGAGCCTGCCGACCGCCTACGAGCAGGGCATGAAGGATTTCGACGCGTCGACCTGGTTCGCCTTCTTTTTTCCCAAAGGCACGCCCGACGCGATCGTCAAGAAATTGCACGACGCCACCGCCGCAGCGATCGATACGCCGGCCGTGCAGGACGCGCTGGTCGCCACCGGCACCTTCGTCGTGCCGCCGGAACATCGCTCGACCGCATATCTGCAAAGCATCATCGGTCCGGAGATCGAGAAAAATGGCGCGCCGCTGCGGGCTGCCGGCATGTCGATTGATTAGCTGAGGAACAAGCCTGCGCGAAGGCGTCGCGTTGTCAGGACGCGGAGCTGCGGGCAACAGTGACCGCGAAACGTGTCAGCGGAGGAAACCATGAAGTCGTTTCGCGCATTATCCGCTGCCATGGTCGGTGCGATGGCCGGCGCCGCGGTCATCGCCGGCACCGCCGCGGCCGCGGATTGGCCGAGCCGGCCGATGCTGGCGATCAGCCCGTTCGCCGCCGGTAGCGCCAACGACCTCGTGGCCCGCATCGTGCTCGATCAGGTCGGGCAAGTGCTGGGGCAGCCTTTCGTTCTGGAGAACCGGCCGGGCGGCGGTGGCATCGTCGGCGCGGCGTCGGTGGTGCGGGCCGATCCCGACGGCTACACCTACATCTTGAGCTCGGCGTCGATGAGCTCGCAGGTGATCCTGCATAAATCGCTGCCCTACGACGCGCTGCGCGATCTCGAACCGGTGGCGATGCTGGGCGCGCAGCCCAGCGTGCTGGTGGCGGCTCCTGAAAAAGGCTTCAAAACCGTGGCCGATCTCGTCGCGGCGGCCAAGGCAAAACCCGGCACGCTGAATTTTGCGTCGGCCGGCATCGGCTCCGCGTCCCACATCGCCGGCGAGCGCTTCCGCCTGGCGGCGGGGATCGACGTCCAGCACATTCCTTACAAAGGCCCGGTCGAAGCGCTCGCCGACGTGATGACCGGCCGCGTGGATTTCTATTTCCTGCCGCTGGCCCCGGCGCTGCCGCTGATCGGCCAGTGCAAGGTCACAGCGCTCGCGGTATCGACCACCAAGCGGGCTGCGGCGCTGCCCGACGTGCCGACCATTGCCGAAGCGGGCTACCCGGACGCCACCTATCTGTTCTGGGGCGGCATCTCGGCGCCAGCCAAGACGCCGCGCGATATCGTCGATAAGCTGAACGCCGCGGTGGCCAAGGCGCTGGCCATGCCGGCCGTCCAGGAAAAACTGGAACGCCTCGCCGTGCAGCCGATGCCGATGAGTCCCGATCAATACGCAAAGTTCTTTGCCGACGACATGGCGGCCATGATCAAGCTCGGTAAGGATGCCCATATCGAGCCGACCGATTGAGCGGCGCTACGGCAACACCTCGAATATGATGACCGCGGCGATAAACAGCAGAACGAATATCGCCGGGAAGGCCAAGGCCAGCGCCAGCGCGGTTCGCGGCGCACGCCGGAGATAGGTCAAGATGAGCGCGGGCAAGCCGGTGACGAAAAATAATCCAGTGACGATCACGCCCGCGGCGTAGTCAAAACCGATCGTCGCCGGGTCCGAACCTGAAGTATAGGAACCCACGGCAACGACGGCGCAACCCGCAGCATCCAGAAGGCCGATGACGATTGTCGCGACCCGGATATTCACGCCCAGCGCGCTCCCCTGCAAAACCGTGATAGCATAATGCCATGACCGACACCCTGCCCGACCGCCTTTCGACCAATCCGAATAGTCCCTACTACAATGCCGAGCTCCTCGAGCGCGACATCGGCGTGCGCTTCAAGGGCGTCGAGAAGACCAACGTCGCCGAATATTGCGTCAGCGAGGGTTGGGTCCGCGTCGAGGCCGGCAAGGGCAAGGACCGTCAAGGCAATCCGCTGACCATCAAGCTCAGCGGCACCGTCGAGCCGTATTTCAAAGACGACAAGAAATAGCGCCGCGCGATCTTCACCCGCACGCCAGCGCGTAGATATGCTGCACGCCGGCCGGCAGCGGCGTTTCGCGCCAGCTCTCGCCGCCGTCCGCCGTGCCAAACACCTCGCCGTAGCGCGCGGCGATGTAGACCTGCTTGGCGTCGGAATGGTGCAGGCTCACCGACATCAGCGTGCCGTGCGGCTGCACCTTGTCGAAGCGCTGCCAGGTGCGGCCGATGTCCCGGCTGCGGTAGAGCGCGCCGTCCTTGGATGATGCGGCGACGCTGAGGCAGGCATAAAGCGTGTTCGGGTCCTGCGGCGACACCTTGATGTCGCGGCCATAGGTGAACGGCGAGAAGCGGTCGACCCGCAAATCCTCCCAGGTTTTGCCCTGATCTTGGCTCCGGAACAGACCCATGCGCACGGCGAGCACAACGGCGTCGGGATCGGCTGAGCTCATGCAGATAGCGTGACCGTCGAGCATGCCTTCCGCCTCGGTATCGCTGACGATCTTGCTGCGCAACCGCGGCTCATCGATCGACAGGCGGATCAGGTGCTCGCTGCAATCGCTCCAGCTCTCGCCGCCGTCGGTCGAACGCATCACGCCGCCGACCTCGAGCGCGGCATAGATTTCATCCGGCCGGCTGGGGTGGCGGGCAAAGCGCATCACCCGCACGGCGAACGGCGCCTTGCCGCGATCCGGCAATTTCGGATCGGCTTGCCGCGCCCAGCTCTCGCCCGCGTCGGTACTGCGATAGATCGAAGCCGGCGAGCCGCCGGCGAGCATCCGTCGCGGATCGGCGGGATCCGGCAAGAACGACCAGACTTGCACGCCGCTATCGGGAAAATTGGCGCGCTTGAACGACGCGCCGCGATCGGTCGAGCGATAAATGCCGTCTTTGGTGCCGGCGAGCACGAGGTTCGGATCGCGCGGATGCACGAACACCGTATAGGCCTCAGGCTCGGTCAGAACATGCTGCCAATCCGCGCCCGCGGCGTCGCGGCGGAACACGCCGGCGAGGTTGCCTTGATTGCCGCCGTAATACCCGCCGACGCCGGCGAAGACATGCGAAGAGGCCATGGCGTTTTCCTCCCAAAACTATTTTGCCGCATGATATTCGGCGGCGCGAGGCCCGACAATGCGTCTCAATGCAGGGTCGGCCGCTCCGCGACCACGCGCAGATCGATCAGGCCGATCAACGCCTTGCGGTTCGCCTCGGCCGCGGCCAATTCGTTCTCAGCTTCGTTGGCGGTCGAGCCGTTCGAGCCCCACACCACGATGCCGCCGAGCAGGGCAGCCATGGCGAGCATCATCAGCTGCAGATCGAACCGGATCGCGCCGAGTAAAAGCACGACAAGCAAGATGCCGCCAATGGCCGTGGCTATCCGCCCTGCCAAGATGAATTTGCGGCAATTCTCGATCTTGTCCGAAAGCGCCTCGATCTGCGCCTCCAGGCGCACGATCTCGTCGTGCGGGTCGCTGTTCTTCATTCGCGTTCACAGCCGCCGTCGCGCGCAACGTCGAACCTATCCTAGAGTTCCTTCTGGCAGGAGACGAGACGCCGCACACCTTGGAGGGAAATTCGGCCCTTCTCAATTTGAGTATGTCTTGGTAGGCTCTCGCAACCAGTCGTGTTTTCCGGGGCGCATCGTCGGCAAACCTAGCTGGCCGACGTTTTTCTCTGTTTCCCTGCTGAGGTCTTGCGTCGTTCTCAGCTGGCGATGTTTTCAAAATTATACAGTTTAAAGAATTCAATCGTATCGGGACATCTATCCACGTATGCCCCCTGCACGGGCCGCGTCTCGCTCAAAGAAAAACTAGCCGATCTCGCCTCTTTGAACAAAATGTCTTGATCCGGCGACAATAACTTAAAGTCAAACTGCAATCGCCAATTTCTATATTCAGCATCAGAAATATATCCATCGTCTCTGAGCTGAATCAATGTTTGGTTCCATCGCTCGCAATCCACCACAGATTGAGAGGGTGAAAAAGAAATGTTCTTTGAATGCATCAGGCAGATAATCAGAGGCGCAAAATCATCGTGCGTCTCCCCTTTTATGCGCCTCAAACGCTCGATCGCTTGACCGGCCGACAAATTCCCGTACTTGTTTGCCTGTTCATTGTCGTAACGACCCATTACTCTGCCGACCAGAAACCCGTGACTCTTTAGTAAACGAGCCATCCTGGGAAAGAACAAGCTCAATTGGATTCTCGAAAGGTTATTTATCGATTCGTCAAAAACAATTGCGTCGAACTTCTCACCAAGATCGGCTTCCAACCAATTTCCAGTTTCAAATTTAATCGAGTCTCCATATTCTGCAGGCTTACTTTCGCATTGATCTAGCGAAACGATGTTGCCAACTTTTGCCGCCAGCAAGTTTCTAATGAGTTTTGGCGTAAAGCCAAGGATAAGAACGGACGCTGCGGAAGGATCGTTATGGCGCTTCAGCGCGGACGAGACGACATAGTCGGCGTCTTCGTCGCTCAATCCATGCGGTGGAAGCATTTCATATCGTCGCGCTGCAAAATATGTAGGCCATAGGTCGCGATTTACGGGCCGAAGAACCAGCTTCATGACTTCATCGAAGGTCTTTGCTTTGCGCAGCAATTCGTCTGCATAGTTGGAGTATAGCGACACTCGCTCAGCATCAGCGTCAACTATGTAATCGACTAATCCGGCATTATCAGATGATTCGTGCCGCCTTAAAAGCATCGCCCATTTTTTTCCAGCCGCAGTTTCATAACAACCGAAGTCAAGCGATTCAAGACTGGTCGGGACAGGGGGCAGATCGTCTTCGAATATGACTCGTACTTCGATTCCGTCATTTATATTTTTATTTATGAACTGCAAAATGCGTGAGCTAAGCTCTACGACTCTATTTAAAATGAAAATGCGAATTACTGGGCCAAGACCCTTTTGTTTCATGCGCTGCGATGCGCTCACCATTGCCAGGTAATATCTATAGGCAGAACCGGAGTCTGGGGTGAGCAACGCTTCGCTTTGTTCAAGCGGGAAGGTCAGGACGCAGCGATTGTCAACGAGTTGCATCGCGTAAACTGACATTTCGGGAACTTGAGACACAACGAAAATAAAACGCTCATTTATAACGTCATCCAATTCCTTTTCCGTCCTGGCCACGCCATCATCATAATATTTCTGCAGAATAGGATTATCTCGGGCTTTCGATCGCGCAGTTGCGTGCTTTTTACGAAGTTGACGATAGGGAGGTGGCGTAAAGTTGTGTTCTACAGCGAAAGCTGTGAGTACCGAAACAATCACAAATAATAAACCAACGATAAGCCAAGTTTCGCCCGTCCGATATTCCACTACAACGAGGGCGAACGGGACTATTAGAACCGTAATTATGAAAGTGGCTCGCTTAAATGTCAGGTAGCTCTTAATCGCCTTCCACATAACACACTCATCAGCTATTAATTTGGTGGCGATACTATCTTCAGTTGTAAAACTAGCAAGCCCTATATTTGCTCATCCCGCAATTCAGCCTTGGATGATCGCTGCGTCGGCTGCCTACTCCGCCGCCACCCGCGTCGCCGGGTCGACCGCCTCGACGCGCGCCGCGCAGAATTTGAACTCGGGAATTTTTCCGAATGGATCGAGTTTTGGATTGGTGAGCAGGTTCGCCGCCGCCTCGACGTAGGCGAAGGGGATGAACACCACGCCGTCCGGAATGGCGTCGTCCTGGCGCGAATAGAGCTCGACCACGCCGCGGCGGGTCACGACGCGGATCATGTCGCCGGGAGCAATGCCGAGCTTGGTGATGGTGCCGCGCGACACCGAAGCCACCGCCGACGGCTCGAGCGCATCGAGCGTTGAGGCGCGGCGTGTCATGGCGCCGGTGTGCCAATGTTCGAGCTGGCGCCCGGTGGTGAGGATGAACGGATAGTTTTCGTCCGGCACTTCGTCCGGCGGCTGCAGCTTGGTGGCGACAAGCTTGGCGAAGCCGCCCGGGCGCGGGAAACCCTGGTCGAACACCACGTCGCGGCCCGGCACGTCGGGCCCATCGACGGGATAAGTGACCGCGTATTCGCGGTCGACGCGCTCCCAGGAAATATTGGCGAGCGCCGGCATCATCGACGCCATCTCGGTGAAGACCTCGCTGACGTGCTTGTAGGTCCAGCCGCAGCCCATGCGGTTGGCGATCTCCTGGATGATCCAAAGGTCATGACGCGTGTCGCCGGGCAGCGGCAGCGCCTGGCGGCCCATCTGCACCTGGCGGTTGGTGTTGGTGACCGTGCCGTCCTTCTCCGGCCAGCCGGAGGCCGGCAGCACCACGTCGGCATACATCGCGGTCTCGGTGAGAAACAGATCCTGCACCACCAGGTGCTCGAGATGCGCCAGCGCCTGGCGCGCATGGTTGAGGTCGGGATCCGACATCGCCGGATTCTCGCCTTCGATGTACATGCCCTTGATCTCGTCGGCGTGCACCGCATCCATGATCTCGACCACGGTCTTGCCCTTCTTCGGATCGAGCTTGACGCCCCAGGCCTTCTCGTATTCCGCCCGGATGTCCGGGTTCTCGACCGACCTGTAGTCTGGGAAGAACATCGGAATGAGGCCGGCGTCGGAAGCGCCTTGCACGTTGTTCTGGCCGCGCAGCGGATGCAGCCCGGTGCCGGGCCGGCCGATCTGGCCGGTGATCAGCGACAGCGCGATCAGACAGCGCGCATTGTCGGTGCCATGGGTGTGCTGCGACACGCCCATGCCCCAGAAGATGATGGCGCTTTCGGCGCGCGCATAGGTGCGCGCCACCTCGCGCAGCGTGTCGGCGGGAATGCCGCAGATCGGCGCCATTTCCTCCGGCGTGAAATCCTTGACGTTTTCCTTCCACGCGTCAAAACCCTCGACATAGGTCTGGATATATTGCTGGTCGTAGAGTTTTTCGGCGACGATGACGTTGAGCATGGCGTTGAGCATGGCGACATCGGCGCCGTTCTTGAACTGCATCATGCGCCAGGCATGACGCTTCAAGGCCTGCCCGCGCGGATCCATGACGATGAGTTTTGCGCCGCGCTTGGCCGCCTGCTTGAAGAACGTGGCGGCGACCGGATGGTTCTCCGTCGGATTGGCGCCGATGACGATGATGACGTCGGAATTCTTGCACTCGTTGAAGGTCGCCGTCACCGCCGCCGAGCCGACGCCTTCGAGCAGCGCCGCCACCGAGGAGGCGTGGCACAGCCGGGTGCAGTGATCGACATTGTTGGTGCCGAAACCGGTGCGCACCAGTTTTTGGAACAGATACGCTTCCTCGTTGGAGCCTTTGGCCGAGCCGAAACCGGCCAGCGCCCGCGGCCCGTCGCGGTCGCGGATTTTCTTCAAGCCTGAAGCGGCGCGATCGAGCGCCTCGTCCCAGGTCGCCTCGCGGAAATGCGTCCACGGATTGGACGGGTCGATGTCCTCATGCGGCACTTTCGCCACGCCGTCCTTGCGGATCATCGGTTTGAGCAGACGCTGCGGATTGTGCACGTAGTCGAAGCCGAAGCGGCCTTTGACGCAGAGCCTGTTCTGGTTGGCCGGGCCGTTCTTGCCGGTGACCGCGACGATCTTGTCGTCCTTGATCTGGTAGGTGAGCTGGCAACCGACGCCGCAATAGGGGCAGACGCTGTCGACCGTGCGGTCGGGCTTGCCCTTATAGACGTTGTTTTCGTCGACCATGGTCGCCGGCATCAGCGCGCCGGTCGGGCAGGCCTGCACGCATTCACCGCAGGCCACGCAAGTCGAGTTGCCCATCGGATCGTCGAAGTCGAACACGATCTTTTCGCCAAAGCCGCGGCCGGCCATGCCGATGACGTCGTTGACCTGCACTTCACGGCAGGCGCGGACGCACAGATTGCACTGGATGCAGGCGTCGAGATTGACCGCCATGGCCACGTGGCTGCGGTCCGGCGCGGGCGTCGCGCGGCGCGGGAAGCGGCCCTGCTTGAGCTCCATGCGGGTCGCGACTTTCCAAAACTCGGAATCCGGATCGTGGGCGACCTCGCGGGCCGGCTGGTCGGTCAAAAGCAGCTCCGCCACCATCTTGCGCGCGGTCTTGGCGCGGTCGGTTGCGGTCTTGATCTTCATGCCGGGCGCAGGCGTGCGGATGCAGCTTGCCGCCAGCACGCGCTCACCCTCGATCTCGACCATGCAGACCCGGCAATTGCCGTCGGGCCGGTAGCCGGGCTTTGGCGAATAGCAAAGATGCGGCAGCGCGATGCCGAGCCGGAGCGCGGCGTTGAAAATGGTCTCGCCGGGGCGGATGTCGACTTCGCGGTCGTCGATCAGAAAGGTATTGGCGGCCGTGCCAGCGGTTTTTTGTTCGTTCGAGTCGGTCATATTATCAACCTTAAGCTTGCGCCGGCATAAACCCCTCCCCCTTGTGGGGAAGGGTAGGGGTGGGGTCTTCGGGTGCTACGCGATTGCGGTCGCCGACTGCCGCCAGAATGGCTTCGCCAACACTCTGCGGCGACTTCAACACATCGTTATTCCAGAAGCGCAGGACGCAATAGCCTTGCGATTGCAGCCATGCCGTGCGGCGTAAATCATATTCTTTGCGCACGTCCGCATGCTGCGACCCGTCAAGCTCGATGACGATCTTTCCCGAGTGCCAGGCGAAGTCAGCAATATAACGTCCGATCGGCGCCTGCCTGCGGAAATGCATGCCGAGAGGTTTCATACTGCGCAAAAGCCACCACATTTTTCGTTCGGCATCCGTCGGCTTGCGTCGCAACGCGTGGGCGCGGCCGCGTATTCCTGGCTCGATATTTGTTCGCGGCATCTGCGCGGGCTCCTACTGCCCCACCCCTGCCCCTCCCCACAAGGGGGAGGGGTAAAAGATCACCAACGTCCCAGCGGCTTGGTCAGTTCTTCGGGAAAGTATTTTAGCACAGAAAGCAACGGATTCGGCGCCGCCTGGCCCAGGCCGCAGATCGAGGCGTCGCGCATCAGGGTGGAGAGTTCGTCCAGGAGGGCCGGGTCCCACGGCCCGTTGGCCATCAGGTGGGCGGCCTTCTCGGTGCCGACCCGGCATGGCGTGCATTGGCCGCAGCTCTCGTCTTCGAAGAATTTGATGAGGTTGAGCGCCACCGCTTTCATGTCGTCCTTATCGGACAGGATGACGACCGCGTGGGAGCCGACGAAGCAGCCATATTTTTCCAGAGTGCCGAAGTCGAGCGGGATGTCGGCCATCGCGGCCGGCAGGATGCCGCCCGAGGCGCCGCCCGGCAGATAGCCTTTGAAGCTGTGGCCGTCCGCCATGCCGCCGCAGAACTCGTCGATCAGTTCGCGCGCGGTGACGCCTGCCGGCGCAAGCTTGACGCCGGGATTCTTGACCCTGCCCGACACCGAGAAACTGCGAAAGCCTTTGCGCTCGTGGCGGCCCTGCGAGGTGAACCAGTCGGCGCCCTTCTCGACGATGTCGCGCACCCAGAACAACGTCTCGACGTTTTGTTCAAGCGTCGGACGGCCGAACAGGCCGACTTGCGCGACATAAGGCGGCCGATGGCGCGGCAGGCCGCGCTTGCCCTCGATCGATTCGATCATCGCCGATTCTTCGCCGCAGATGTAAGCGCCGGCGCCGCGACGCAGGTGGATCTTGGTGTGGCTGGCAAGACCGGCGGCCTCGACCTTGGCGATCTCTTCGACAAGAAGCAGGATCACTTCGGGATATTCATCGCGGACATAAAGATAAGTGTCGGCGGCCTCGACGATCCATGCCGCGATCAGCATGCCTTCGATGAAGCGGTGCGGGTCTTGTTCAAGATAATAGCGGTCCTTGAATGTGCCGGGCTCGCCTTCGTCGCAGTTGACCGCGAACAGGCGCGGTGCCGGCTCGGCCCGCACCAACGACCATTTGCGCCCGGTCGGAAAGCCGGCGCCGCCAAGGCCGCGCAAGCCGGCATCGCTGACCGCCTTGATGATGTCGTCGCGCGTGCGCGCGCCGCCGATGCAGGCTTTCAGCAACCCATAGCCGCCCCCGCCCACATAGGCGTCGAACGCCGTGGGCGTGGGATAGGCATGGGCATGGGTCGGCTTCGCCGCGGCAGCCGCGACCTTCGCCATATCGGCATTGAGCACCTGGACATGGCCGACCGCACAGGCCGGCGCGCGATCGCACGCTCCCATGCAAGGCGCGCGAACCACCCGCACGCCCGGCCCGAGTTTCATCGGCAGTGCCGCCAACAGATGCTCGGAGCCGGCAAGCGCACATGACAGCGAATCGCACACCCGCACGGTGACGGCAGGAGGCGGCGTCTGGCCTTCCTTCACCACGTCGAAGTGAGCGTAGAAGGTCGCGACCTCGTAGACTTCGGTGAGCGCGAGCTTCATCTCCTGCGCCAAGGCGGCGAGATGCGCGGCGGACAGATGGCCGTAATGGTCCTGGATGAGATGCAAATGCTCGATCAGGAGATCGCGCCGCCGCGGCCGATCGGTGAGCAGCGCCTCGATATCCGCCGCCGCCTGCGGATCGACCTGCCGGCCCTTCGGCGTGCGCGCCGGCCGGCGTCGACCGCCTCCCCCGCGTTGGGCGGGCGGTAAGGTCGGCGGCTGCTCGGTGACGGTCATATTTCCTCGCGAAAAGCAAAAAGCGCGCGGCGCTGCTGTAAAACAAGCGCGATTTGCGGATTATTCAATAGAGATATTCTATTGATATATTGACTGCCCTCGGAATTTTCTATCATCTGCATGCCCGTCAAGATAGGCATTCAGGCCGGATATATCCAAATTTCGCAAATCGCGCACGCCGCGTCACGGTGTCCATGGGGAGCGATAGGTTGTGATCGATAAGCTCGAATTCCTGCTGGCGCTGGCGCGCGAACAACATTTCGGCCGGGCGGCCGAGGCCTGCGGCGTCACCCAACCGACGCTGTCGGCCGGCGTCAAGCAACTCGAAGATAGTTTCGGCGTGCTTCTGGTCAACCGCGGCTCGCGGTTCCAGGATTTCACGCTGGAAGGCGAGCGGGTGCTCGACTGGGCGCGCCGCATCGTCGGCGACAGCCGCGCCATGCGCGAGGAGGTCCACGCCCTCAAGCACGGGCTGACCGGCCGGCTGCGCATCGCCGCGGTCCCGATGGCGCATGCCGTGATCGAACCGCTGACCGCGCTCTATCACGAGCGCCATCCCGACGTTCAATTCAGCATTTTGTCTCACAACGCGCAGCAGATTCTCAGCCTCCTGGAGAATCTCGAGATCGATGCCGGCGTGACCTATCTCGACCACGAACCGAACGGCCGTATCACCGGCATCCCGCTCTATCGTGAGCGCTATTGTCTCTTGACGTCGGCCGACGCGCCGCTTGGCGACCGCGACAAGGTGACGTGGGCGGAAGTCGCGCAAGTTCCGCTCTGCATGCTGACGCCCGACACCAAGATACGCCGGATCATCGAAGATCTGATGCGCGACGCCGGCGGTGAGCTCAAGCCGATGCTCGAATCGAATGCGTTGATTTTGCTCTACACCCATGTCCGCACCGGACGCTGGGCGACCGTGATGCCGGCGCGGCTCGCTGCGACACTCGGCCTCACCGATACGCTGCGCGCGATTCCGATCGTCGAACCGGAGGCAAGCCACACCATCGGCCTGGTGGTGCTGGCCCGCAAACCCATGAAACCCTTGACCGCAGCGCTGGTTGCCGAGGCCCGGCGGCTGGCGCCGTCGCTCGCCGATTGATACAACCTGCGCGCCAGCCCCGCCTTGAACGGTGGGATATAGCCCTTGGCTATGGCAGTATTTGTTTTTTCTATCGGGCGATATGAATCGCGCGATTGATTCTACCGGCGCGGACGGACACTTTGACCGCATAACGCGCCATAAAAGCGCAAATCTTGGGGGAAAACCGATGACGACGACATTCGATCAAGCCATGCCGGCCACGGGCGCCGGCATCCTGGATCGCGAAAGGACCATCGCCACAGCGGGCTTCAATCGATGGTTGGTGCCGCCCGCGGCGCTCTGCATCCATCTCTGCATCGGCATGGCCTACGGCTTTTCGGTGTTTTGGCTGCCGCTGTCGCGGGCGCTCGGGATCACGGCATCGAAGGCCTGTCCCGACATGTCGCTGGCGCAGGAGCTGTTCACGACGACCTGCGACTGGCGCGTCGCCAGCATGGGTTGGATGTTCACGCTATTCTTTGTCGTGCTCGGCGTATCGGCGGCACTCTGGGGCGGCTGGCTCGAGCGGGTCGGACCGCGCAAAGCCGGCGTCGTTGCCGCGGTATGCTGGGCCGGTGGCCTCGTGCTCGGCGCCATCGGTATCTACATCCATCAGCTCTGGCTGATGTGGCTGGGCTCCGGCGTTATCGGCGGCGTCGGCCTCGGGCTAGGCTATATCTCGCCGGTGTCGACCCTGATCAAATGGTTTCCCGATCACCGCGGCATGGCGACAGGTTTTGCCATCGCCGGCTTCGGCGGCGGCGCCATGATCGGCGCACCGCTCGCCAACCTGCTGATGAACTATTTCAAGACGCCGACCGACGTCGGCGCATGGCAAACCTTCCTCGCCATGGCCGCAATCTATTTCTTCTTCATGATGGTCGGTGCGTTCCGCTATCGCCTGCCGCCGGCCGGCTGGCGGCCGGATGGCTGGACGCCGCCCAGCGAAGCGAAGTCGATGATCACCCAGCATCAGGTGCATCTGAAAGACGCGCACAAGACGCCACAGTTCTGGCTGATCTGGTGGGTGCTGTGCCTGAACGTGTCCGCCGGCATCGGCGTCATCGGCATGGCTTCGCCGATGCTGCAGGAGATTTTCGGCGGCAGGCTGATCGGCCATCCCGAGCTCGGCTTCAACGCGCTTGATGCCGCGCAGAAGACGACCATCGCCGGCATCGCGGCGGGCTTCGCCGGTCTGCTGTCGCTGTTCAACATCGGCGGCCGGATTTTCTGGGCGTCGCTGTCCGACTATATCGGGCGCAAGAACACCTACTACACGTTCTTCATCCTCGGCATCGTGCTCTATGCCTCGGCGCCGTACTTCGCCCAGACCGGTAACAAGGCGCTGTTCGTGCTCGCCTTCGGCATCATCCTGTCGATGTACGGCGGCGGCTTCGCCACGGTGCCGGCCTATCTCGCCGACATGTTCGGCACGCAGTTCGTCGGCGCCATTCACGGCCGCCTGCTGACCGCGTGGTCGACCGCCGGCATCATCGGCCCGGTGGTGGTGAACTATATCCGCGAGGCGCAGCTCGCCGCCGGCGTGCCGCGCGACCACCTCTACGACTACACCATGTACATCCTGTGCGGCATGCTGGTGATCGGCCTGATCTGCAATGCTCTGGTCAAGCCGGTGGCGGCCAAGTGGTACATGAGCGCGGAAGAGGTGACCAAGCTGCAAGCCGCGAGTGCGTCCGGCGCCGCGCCTTCGGGCTCATTCGGCATCGGCAAAGGCGGCATCGACCTGCCGGCGACTATTTTCTGGCTGTTCGTCGGCATCCCGCTCGCCTGGGGCGTGTGGCAAACGTTGCAAAGCGCGATCAAGATTTTCTGATAGCGCAAGGCGCAACAACAAGAACGGCGCGGCCTTAACAGCCGCGCCGTTTTCTTTTGTCCCGTAATCCCGCCGGAAGCTACGCCACCTTCTCCTTGAGATGCGGGAACATGGCGTGGAGCGCTTCCTGGTCCATCTCGGTCTTGAACTTGTGGCGATCCTTGAGCGCGGTCGCCTTCTGCGCCGCCGGCCGGGCGCTGATCTCGTCGGTCAGGCGCTTTAAGTTCTTGAACTTGTCCCAGGCGCCCTCGCCGAGCACGTTCGGGATAAGGCGCGACCAGCCCCACACGTTCATGTCGACGATCGTGTAGGTGTCGCCGAGCATGTATTTGTGCTTGGCGAGCCGCGCGTCGATGATGCCGAAATGCCGCTGCCCTTCGAAGGTGTAGCGGTTGATGGCGTAGGGTATTTTCTCCGGCGCGTAGTTGCGGAAATGCACCGACTGGCCGGCATAAGGCCCGACGCCCGACGAGACGAAGAACATCCACGACAGCAACTCACCGCGCGCCTTGTCGGTCTTGGCCGGCAGGAATTTGCCGGTCTTTTCGGCGAGGTAGAGCAGGATCGCGCTACTGTCGAACACCGTGGCGTCGCCGTCGACGATGGCGGGAAGCTTGGCGTTCGGATTGATCGCCAGAAATTCCGGCTTGTGCTGGTCGCCCTTGCGGGTATCGACCGGAATGGCCTCGTAAGGCAGGCCGGCCTCTTCGAGGAATAGCGCCACCTTGGTGGGGTTCGGCGCGCCGCTATAATAGAATTTCAGCATCGTTCACTCCTTGTTGATTGTTAGAATAGTCCGACGATTTTTCCGTCCGCCGCGACGTCGATCGAATCCGCCGCCGGCACTCTGGGCAGGCCGGGCATGGTCATGATCTCACCGCAGACCGCTACCACGAATTCGGCGCCCGCGGACAGCCGTACCTCGCGCACATTGATAATGTGATCGACCGGCGCGCCCTTGGCGTCGGGATTGGTCGAGAAGCTGTATTGCGTCTTGGCGACGCAGATCGGGAACTTGCCGTAGCCCATCGATTCGAAATTCGCCAATTGATCGCGCACCGACTTGTCGATGGAAATATCCTTGGCGCGGTAAATTTCCTTAGCGATGGTGCGGATTTTTTCCAGAAGCGGCATCTCGTCAGGATATAGGAACTTCAGCTTGCTCTTGCCACTGTCGCAGATCTTGACCACGGCCTTGGCGACATTGGCCGCGCCCTCGCCGCCCATCGCCCAGTGATCGGCCATCAAGGCTTCGACGCCGAGCGCCTTGCACTTTTCCTCGACCAGCTTGATTTCGGCCTCGGTATCGGCCGAGAACCGATTGATCGAGATCACCGGCTCGATGCCGAATTTGCGCACGTTCTCGACATGGCGCTGCAGATTGCTCATGCCGGCTTCGAGCGCTTTCAGATTCTCCTGCTTGAGGTCTTCCTTCTTGACGCCGCCGTGCATTTTCAACGCGCGGATGGTCGCCACCAGAACCGCACAGTCGGGCGCGATGCCGCTCTTGCGGCACTTGATGTCGAGGAATTTCTCGCCGCCGAGATCGGCGCCGAAGCCGGCTTCGGTCACCACGTAATCGGCGAGTTTCAGCGCGGTCGTCGTCGCCAGCACCGAATTGCAGCCGTGGGCGATATTGGCGAACGGGCCACCGTGGATAAAGGCGGGCGTGCCTTCGAGTGTCTGCACCAGGTTCGGCGCCAGCGCCTCCTTGAGCAGCACGGTCATGGCGCCATTGGCCTTGAGGTCGCTGGCGCGCACCGGTTTGCGATCACGCGTGTAAGCGACGACGATATTGCCGAGACGCTTTTTAAGATCTTCAAGATCGCGGGCGAGACAGAAGATCGCCATGACTTCGGAAGCGACTGTGATGTCAAAACCGTCCTCACGCGGGAATCCGTTGGCGACGCCGCCGAGCGAGCCGACGATGGTGCGCAGCGCGCGGTCGTTCATGTCGAGCACCCGGCGCCAGGCGACGCGCCGCTCGTCGATGCCGAGCCCGTTGCCCCAATAGATGTGGTTGTCGAGCATCGCGGCGAGCAGATTGTTCGCCGACGTGATGGCGTGGAAGTCGCCGGTGAAGTGGAGATTGATGTCCTCCATCGGCACCACCTGGGCGTAACCGCCGCCGGCGGCGCCGCCCTTCATGCCGAACGACGGGCCGAGCGACGGCTCGCGCAGGCACAGCATCGCCTTCTTGCCGATGTAATTGAGCGCGTCGGTCAGGCCCACCGTGGTCGTGGTCTTGCCTTCGCCGGCCGGCGTCGGGGTGATCGCCGAGACCAGGATCAGCTTGCCGTTCGGCTTATCTTGCAGCGACTTGACGTAATCCATCGACACCTTGGCCTTGTAGTGGCCATAGGGCTCTAGATTTTCCGGACCGATGCCGAGCTTTTCCTTGGCAACGTCGAGGATCAGCCGCTTTTTGGCGGCCTGGGAAATTTCGATATCGGACTTTGGTGACTGATGCTGAGAGGCGGGCATATTTTGATGATCCATCGATTGGGAGGAAACCCGGCGGGGCTGTGAAACTTTTTGTTTGTCATGCCCGCGAAGGCGGGCACCCAGTAAACACCGATCGTTCCGTGAGTACTGGGTCCCCGCCTTCGCGGGGACGACAGGAGGGGCTCAAGCAAACCTCGCTTTGACGGCGAGATTGACCGACTTCGCCCATTCGCCGGCTTCGATCTTCTTGCCGTCGGCGGGCTGTACGCGGGTGACTTTGAAGCGCCCATCGGCGCAGACCACGGTGAAACCGTCGGCTTCGACCACGGCGATTTCGCCGACTTTTCCGGCGATTCCCTTCGGGTCTTTCGCCGGCAACGGCTTGGCGTCGAAGATTTTCAGTTGCTTGCCGTCGAGCGTGGTCCAGGCGCCCGGCGCCGGATTGCAGCCGCGAATGAGCCGGTCGATCTGCTCCCACGGCTTGCCCCAATCGATCCTGGCATTGTCGGGGCCGCAGCGGCCTTCGTAGGTGGCTTTCGCCTCATCCTGCTTGAGGCGCGGCGCCTTGCCGGCCTTCACCAGGTCGACCGATTCCAGCATCGCTTCGACGCCCATCGGGAACAGGCGATCGAAGTAAACCGTGCCGAGCGTGTCGTTCGGGCCGATCGGCGTTTTCTTCTGCAACAGCACGGCGCCGGTATCGAGGCCGTTGTCGGGCCAGAAGATCGACAGTCCGGTTTCCGCCTCGCCTTTGATGATCGGCCAGTTGATGGCGCTGGCGCCGCGATAGGCCGGCAATAGCGACGGGTGATACTGGATCGAGCCGTGGGTCGGGATGTTGAGGAATTCTTCCGGCACGAACAGCGTGACGAAGGCCATGACCTGCAGGTCCGGCTTGAGCGCTTTGAATTCTTCCCACACTTCCGGCTTCTTGTAGGTGTCCGGCTGAAAGACCGGCAGCTTCGCGGCCACCGCCGCTTCTTTCAGCGGGTCCGCCTTGGCACCCGGCTTTTCCGGCGCGACGTAAACGGCGACGACATCCTCGCCGCGCTTGATCAGCGCTTCGAGCACCGCTTTGCCGAACGCCTGTTGGCCGTGAACGACGATACGCATTGTCAAAAACCTCTCCTGAACTCTGCATGTCCCCTCCCCCTTGTGGGGAGGGTTAGGGTGGGGGTCGGGAGGCGACGCGCAAGCGTCGACGTTTACGAGTGACCTCTCGACCCCCACCCCTGCCCCTCCCCACAAGGGGGAGGGGAAAGATGGCTACGCCGCCTCGGCCTTCGCCGGCTTCTCCGGCGGCGTGATTGCACCCGAGACTTTGATGTCGGCGACTTCTTTGTCCGAGTATTTCAGCACCTTGCGCAAGATTTCGTCGGTGTGCTCGCCAAGCAGCGGCGAGCGCCGCACATCGGCGGGCGAGTCCGACAATTTGATCGGATTGCCCACGGTCAGGTATTTGCCGCGGCCGGGGTGATCGACTTCGACCACGGTGCCGGTGGCGCGCAGCGACTGCTCCTCGGCGATTTCCTTCATCGACAGGATCGGCCCGACCGGGATGTCGTGCTTGTTGCACAGTTCCATGACCTCGAACTTGGTCATGGTCATGGTCCACTGCTCGATGGTGTCGAAGATTTTTCGCAGCCGCGGCAGCCGCGCCGGCGGCGTGGCGTAATCGGCGTCCGTCTTCCACTCCGGCTTGCCGATGAGATCGCAGATCGCGGCCCACACCGGCGCCTGGGTGATGAAATAGATGTAGGCGTCGGGATCGCTCTCCCAGCCTTTGCATTTCAAGATCCAGCCGGGCTGGCCGCCGCCGGAATCGTTGCCGGCGCGCGGCGTCGCCTTGCCGAACGGAACGCCTTCGCCGTGCTGGCTGTATTCGGCGAGCGGGCCGTGGGCGAGACGCTGCTGGTCGCGCAGTTTGACGCGGGCGAGATTGAGCACGCCGTCCTGCATGGCGCAGAGCACCTTTTGGCCGCGGCCGGTGCGGATGCGCTGGAAGAGCGCGCTGACGATGCCGAGCGCCAGATGCAAGCCGGTGCCGGAATCGCCGATCTGCGCGCCGGTGACCAGCGGCGGCCCCTCGCGGAAGCCGGTGGTCGAGGCCGAGCCGCCGGCGCATTGCGCCACGTTCTCGTAGACCTTGCAGTCCTCGTACGGGCCCGGGCCAAAGCCTTTCACCGAGGCGACGATCATGCGCGGATTGAGCTTGTGGATGTGCTCCCAGGTCAGCCCCATGCGGTCGAGCGCGCCCGGGGCAAAGTTCTCCACCAGCACGTCGCATTCCTTGACCAGCCGGTCGAGGATTTCCTTGCCCTTGGGATGCTTGCTGTCGATCGTGATCGAGCGCTTCGAGCCGTTGAGCATGGTGAAATAGAGGCTGTCCTGCCCTTTCACGTCGCGCAACTGGCCGCGCGTGATGTCGCCGACGCCGGGCCGCTCCACCTTGATGCAATCCGCGCCCATATAGGCGAGCAATTGCGTGCAGGTCGGCCCCGACTGCACATGAGTGAAATCGAGGATTTTCACGCCTTCGAGCGCCCTGCCCGCGTGGCCCCATGGCCTTGCCGACGGCCGCGGCAGGCCGTTGCCGGAATGCGCTTTGGCTCCTTGCGCCTTAGCCGCCGCCTTCTTCGGCTTGAGTTTTACGACTTTCCTGGCAGACTTTTTCGCCGCCGCTTTGACGCGCGATTTCACTGTCTTGCTCCTGGCCATTTGTCGCTCCCTTACTCGTCGATTGCTTGGTTGTTGGTGCCCGGCACTGCTTCCCTACTTCTTTTTCAGCGCGCTTTGCGGATTGAGATTGCCGATGCGGCCGCTCTCGCTGCCGGCGCCCGGATCGATCACCGCGTTGATCAGCGTCGGCTTGCCGGAATCCATGGCGGCGTTCACGGCGCGCTTGAGCTCGTCCGGCGAGGTCGCGTTGACGCCGGTGCCGCCGAACGCCTCGATCATCTTGTCGTAGCGCGAGCCCTTGACGAAGACCGTCGTGGCAGGGTCCGCGCCGGCGCTGTTGACGTCGGTACCGCGATAGATGCCGTCGTTGTTGAAGATGACGACGCAGACCGGCAGCTGGTAGCGGCAGATGGTTTCGATCTCCATGCCGGAGAAGCCGAACGCCGAGTCGCCTTCGACCGCGAGCACCGGCTTGCCGGTCTCGATCGCGGCGCCGATGGCGTAGCCCATGCCGATACCCATGACGCCCCATGTGCCGACGTCGATGCGCTTGCGCGGCTGATACATGTCGATGACGCCGCGGGCGAGATCCAGCGTGTTGGCGCCCTCGTTGACCAGGATGGCGTCCGGCCGTTCCTTGACGATGGTGCGCAGCACGCCGAGCGCGCCGTGATAGTCCATCGGCGAATTGTTGTTCATCAGCCGCGGCGCCATCTTGGCGACGTTCTCGTCGCGCTTGGAGGTCACCGTCTTGGTCCAGTCCGCGGGCGGCGCCGGCCAGTTGCCGCCCATGGCAGCAAGCAGCGCCGCGACGCAGGAACCGATGTCGCCGACCACGGGGGCGGCGATCTCGACGTTCGAATCCATCTCTTTCGGCTCGATGTCGATCTGGATGAACTTCTTCGGCGCATCGCCCCAGGCCTTGCCCTTGCCGTGGGACAAGAGCCAGTTCAGCCGCGCGCCGATCATCATCACGACATCGGAATCCTTGAGCACCGTCGAGCGCGCCGCGCCGGCGCATTGCGGATGGGTGTCGGGCAGAAGTCCCTTGGCCATGCTCATCGGCAAGAACGGCACGCCGCTTTTCTCGACGAAGCTCTTGATCGCGTCGTCGGCCTGGGCATAGGCCGCGCCTTTGCCGAGAATAATGAGCGGACGCTTCGCGCTTTTGAGCACATCGAGCGCACGCTTGATCGCGTCGGCCGCGGGAATCTGTGCCGGCGCCGGGTCGATGACTTTGACCAACGACTTCTGGCCAGCAGCCGCATCCATTACCTGGCCGAACAGTTTTGCCGGCAGATCGAGATAGACGCCGCCCGGGCGGCCTGACACCGCGGCGCGGATGGCGCGCGCGAGCCCGATGCCGATGTCTTGCGCGTGCAGCACGCGGAACGCCGCCTTGCACAGCGGCTTGGCGATGGCGAGCTGGTCCATCTCCTCGTAGTCGCCCTGCTGCAAGTCGACCACCTCGCGCTCCGACGATCCCGACATCAAAATCATCGGGAAGCAGTTGGTGGTGGCGTGGGCAAGCGCGGTGAGCCCGTTGAGGAAGCCCGGCGCCGACACGGTGAGGCAAACGCCCGGCTTCTTGGTGAGGAAGCCCGCGATCGCGGCCGCATAGCCGGCATTCTGCTCGTGGCGGAACGACAGCACGCGAATGCCCGAGGCCTGCGCCATGCGGCCGAAATCCGTGATCGGGATGCCGGGCACGCCATAGATCGTGGTGAGACCGTTGAGCTTGAGCGCGTCGATGAGGAGATGAAAACCGTCGGTCAGCTCGCGTTCGGCTGCATCGGCGGGTTTCTCTTTGATCGCTGCGTCGGCCATGGGTTTCCTCCGTCGGGGTCGTTGCCCCAGATCAATCCAGATAGTCGGCGTATTTCGCCACGTGCTCGGCGAGGCCCAGCGCATGATCGCGCACCAGCGTCTCCGCGCGCACCGTGTCGCGCGCTTCCAGCGCTTCGATGATGTGCATGTGGTCGCGGATCGAGCGGTCGGCGCGGTCCTTCTCGCCGATGGTCTTGCGCCGGATCATGCGCATATGGGTGAACAGGTTTTCCGCCAGATTGATCAGCATGCTGTTGCCGCTCATGCGGATGATGGTCTGGTGGAAGCCGATATTGATTTCCGAATACTCGTCGAGATGGGCGCGCACGGCGCCGTTCTCGAAGGTGGCGAACATGCTGCGCAGCGAGGCGATGTCCTCGTCGGTCGCGGTCTCGGTAATGAGCCGCGCCGCCATGCTTTCCAGCGCCGCCCAGGCGGTGATCAGCTCGATGACCTCGCGCTTGGTCTTGCGCACCACATAGACGCCGCGCCGCGGCACCGAGCGCACGAACCCCTCGCGCTCAAGCTGCGCCATGGCCTCGCGAACCGGGGTGCGGCTGATGCCGAACTCATGCGCCAGCCGGCGCTCGTCGAGCCTGATCTCGGCGCGGCTTCTGTAAACGTCCATCGAAGCGATGGCGTTCTTGAGCGCCGTGTAAGCCTGCCGCTTGAAACTGGCCGGGCTGGCGAGCGGATCGACGGCAAGCCGCGGCGCCGGCAACTCCGCCGCGCTCGGGGTAACCTCGGTACGCCGCAATATGGGGAAACTCGAACTCATCGGTGGCATACAATATTCCAGCTAGGCCAGCGTCGTCAAAGGTTCTCGGGTCCGATCCGCTCCGCAGCATCGATACTTTATAAGTGCCGCCCCAATGGGTGGGCCGCTTGGGCCAACACCCCTGGCAGTCCAACCGGGCGATCCCGCCCGGCTCATTCAATGTCCGGCGCGGCTTTCAGCCTTTCGCCATCGCCCTCGCCCGCAGCGGCTTGAGCACGAACAGCGCCAGACCCACGACCACAAAGTTCATGATGGCAGTCACCGCGAACACCATGTGCCAGCTGCCGGTCGATGTTTTGATAAGATTGGCGACAGGCACCAAGAACGCCGACGTGCCTTTGGCGGTGTAGAGCAGACTGAGATTGACGGTAGCGAACTTGGTGCCAAAGGTGTCCGTGCAGGTCGATGGGAACAGACTGAAGATTTCGCCCCAGGTCAGGAAGATCAGGGCGGCGAAGACCACGAACGCCCACGGGGCAAAACCGAAAGTCCCGAGCAGCCAGTAGGCTATTCCGCCCAGACCAAAGGCGATCGCCATCGTGTATTCACGGCCGATCTGGTCGGAAATCCAGCCAAACAGCGGGCGCGCACCACCGTTGCAGATATTATCGACGATCAGCGCCACACTCAGCGTTGAGGCGCCAAACAAGATCACCACATCGCCGACGTTGAAATCCTTGGCGATGGGGGCAATCTGCGCCGTCGCCATGAGCCCGCTCGCCGAGACCATCACGAACATGATGTAGAGAAGCCAAAAAACCGGACTGCACAGCACCTGCCCGGGTGAGTAGTTGCCTGACGTCTGTGCGACTTTCGGCGCTGCGGCTCCGGCGGTCTCGCCGGGATCGGGTCCCCGCAATAGCCAGGCCAGAACAAAAACGATGCCGCCCTGGACCAGCCCAAACCAGAAAAAAGCCGCTTCATAGCCGGCCGAGTCGATCACCGCGCGAATTGGAATGACGGAGAGCGCCGAGCCTGCGCCGTACCCCGCGGCGGTCAGGCCGACGGCAAGGCCGCGCCGGTCGGGAAACCACTTGACCGCCTGGCCCACGCAAGTCGCGTACACCGCGCCGCCTCCGCTGCCGCCGACGACTGCGCCGAGATACAGCATCTCGAGGGATTGCGCGTAGGCATTGATGACCCAACCCAGCGCTACCATGATGCCGCCGAACGCGACCATCAGCTTCGGTCCGCGCCGCGCGCCGAGAGTATCGACGATCCAGCCCTGGACCGGCGTCAGCCACGTCTCCAGCGCGATGAAAATGCTGAAAGCCAACTGGATCGATGCCAGCGACCAGCCGTGCGCTTTGTTGATCGGATTGACGAACAGCGTCCAACCGTATTGCAGGTTGGCGATCAGCACCATGCAGATGATGCAGGCGATGAGCTGGCCCCAGCGCGTCCCTTCAGTCGCGACCGCTGGCGCACCTGTCGTGGTGGTGGTGGTCACTTCGTCCTCCCAATGTGTCCTGCCGCCCCCGCGAGAGGACAGTCTTTGTGTTACTTGAGCGGCCCATTGTGGCCGCCATGTTTGATCTATTCTAATCGCCGGATGGATCAACGCAACCTGAGCATGCGGATCGCCCTTGCGACTTATCGACCGGGAGCGGGCCGACCCGGAGCAAATTGTTCCTCCCTGTGCGGCGCAGCAATTGGCTCCGGTTTCCGGCAAACCGCGCCAAATTTGCTGCTGCGCAAAGAGATATAGAGAACGTTAATGCCCGAAGCGGCTTCGAGTACCGCCGAACCCGGCGCCCCCGATCGGCAATGCGGGTCCTGCACCGCGTGCTGCGACGGCTGGCTCAAGATCGAGGTGTACGGGCATCGAATCGACCGCGGCCAGCCGTGTCCGTTCAGCATCGGGCATAGCTGCACGATCTATGAGCGACGGCCCAAGGACCCCTGCCGCGACTTCATGTGTGGCTGGCTGGTGCGCACCAGCCCGCTGCCGGAATGGATGCGGCCCGACCAGGCCGGCATGATCCTGTTGCCGGCGAATTTCCGCTGGCAGGACCATCCGGTGGACGTCGCGGTCGCGGTCGGCGAGCGGCCGAAGACCAAGGCGCTGGACTGGCTGAAATCGTTCTGCGCGGCGCGCAAGCGGCTCTTGATCTATCAGATCGGCGACGACTGGTACGCGTTCGGGCCGCCGGCATTCCAGCACGAGATGCATGACCGGATCGGACGCGGCGAACGGCCGTGGACGTAATATCCATTACGGCGTGATCGGCGCCGCCGGCCGGCCGGAGCGCCAGATTTCGGCCATGCGCGCGTAGAGCGCTTCGAGATCGCGGGTGCGCTTGGCCATGTCGAACAGCGGCAGGTTTTCGCGGCCGGCCCCGAGCCGGGAGCGAATGCCGGCGAGCCGCGCCGGATCGTGCGCCAGCTCAAGCGCCAGGGCCTCATAGTCGCGCGGCGAGTTCGCCCCCAGTTCGGACAGTCCGGCGGCACGCACGATGCTGCCGGCAACCCGGCCCGCGAAGGTCTCGCCGACGCAAGTGAGAACCGGCAGGCCAGCCCATAACGCATCGCTCGCCGTGGTGTGCGCATTGCAAGGCAGCGTGTCGAGAAACAGGTCGGCATGGCGGTGCCGCGCCAAGTGTTGTCCATGCGCCAGCATCGGCGCGAACACCAGGCGGCCCGGATCGACGCCCGCCGCTACCGCGGCTGCACCGAGATTACGGCGCACCAGCGCATTGGATTCCAGAAGCCAGAGCACGCTACCCGGCACCTGTTGCAGAAGTCGCATCCAGATGGCGAAGAACGCGAGCGTGATCTTGAAACTATTATTGAAGGCGCAAAACACGAACCCCTGCGCCGGCAGGCCGCAATCGGCGCGGCTGGGCGTGGCGGCAATCTCGCGCCGCGTGTCGTTGGGCTGGTAGCAATCGGGCAGATAGGCGAGTTTTTCGACGAACAGCGTCTGCCGGTCGCGCGGCACAATAAAGTCGTCGGCGATGATGTAGTCGATGAACGAGGCGCCCATGGTGCCCGGATAGCCGAGATAGTTGACCTGAACCGGCGCCGGGCGAAACGCCAGAATTTTCGGCCGCGCCCGATGGGTATGGCCTTTCAGATCGACCAGGATGTCGATGTCGTCGGCCCGGATGCGCGCGGCGGCGTCGCGATGCGACAGCGCGTCGATGTCGGTGAAGCGGTCGAAGGCCGAAACCAGCCGCGCGCGCATGCCGCCGCCGGGATCGGCGCCGTAGGAATAGCCGTAGATCTCGAAGCGGTCGCGGTCGTGGCGCTCGATCAGTTCGGCGATCAGATAAGTCGTCGCATGGTCGTAAAAATCCGAAGATAGATAACCGATGCGCAAGCGGCCGGATCGCGGCGCGGCCTGATGCGCATAGACCTGCTGCTCAGGCACAGCGAAGTGCTCGACCCATTTGCGCGCGCAAAGCAATTGATCGGCGCCGGTCGCGGCCGTCGCCATCAGCATGAACGGCGGGATGCGCGCGGCGTTCTGCCGAACGGCTGACAGCAATGTCTCCTCCGCCCCCGCGGCGTCGGTCCAATCGCAAGCGCGCGCGCAGTGATAGACGAGCTGGGCGAGCGCCTCGGCATAAGTAGGGCGCAGCTCGATGGCGCGGCGGTAGGCGTCGATCGCCTCGGCCAGGCTACCCAGTTCGCGCAACGCATTGCCCACGTTCAGATAGGCTTCGGGATAATCGGGCTTGAGCTTCAAGGCCGCCCGCAAGGCATCGAGCGCTTCTTGCGGGCGGCCTTGGTCGAGCAGGAGGGCGCCGAGATTGTTGTGACCTTCGGCGTAATCGGGCCAGAGCCCGACGGCCTGCCGTTGCAGGGCGTCTGCGGCGCGAAGCTCGCCCGCCTCGCTCAAGATCAGCGCGAGATTGTTGCGCGCCGCCGCATGGCTCGGGTCGAGCTCAATGACGCGCCGGTAAGCGGCGGCGGCTTCGTCGGCACGGTCCTGCAGGCGCAGCACGGCGCCGAGATTGAAATAGGCATCGACATGTTTCGGGTTGCCGGCGATGGCCTGCCGGAATGCGGCAACGGCTTCGTCGAGCTTGCCCTGGTGCTGCAGCGCGACGCCGAGATTGGTGTGAGCCTGCGGCATGTCGGGACGCAGCGCCAGCGCGTGCCGGTAGACTTCGATCGCGGCGTCGAGCTTGCCCTGTTCCTGGAGAATGAAGCCCAGATTGTAATGTGCCTCGGCGGCGGCGGGGCTGAGCTCGACCGCCCGCCGGAACATCGTCTCGGCCTCGTTGAAGTCACCGGCCGCCGTCGCGATGGCCGCCAGATTGGTGCAGGCGACATTATTTGTCGGCGCGACTTCGAGGACACGGCGATAAAGCGGCGCCGCCTCGGCGATAGCGCCGCGGCGGTGCGCGGCGAGCGCCTGTTGCAAAAGCTGATCGGCCGGCGCCGGCATGGTTCGGACTGGCGCTATGGTTCGCGCCAGCTGAGATACTCGACCTCGTAGCTGGTCGCGCCGTTTTTCAGACGGACGTACGCGGTCGGCCCGTTGAGGCGGATTTCGCCGGCCGTCTTCGGCCCTCTGAAGACGACCGGCGAGTCTTCGGAACCCGGCGTGTAGATCTCAACCGTGCCGGTCGGCGGCACCACCGTCACGATAATGGTTGCGTAGGTCGCCGTGGGTGGAAGATAGCGGCCGACGTCGAGCGGCGTCACTTCGATCCGCTCGGGCTGGCTGTCGCTCGGCGGCGGCGGTTGGCTCTGGTTCGGCGCGGGCGGTGCGGCCTGAGGCTGCGGCGGCTGGCTCGGCACCAGCTGCAACGGTTGGCCCGCGCCAGGTGTCGGTTTTTGCGCTATCTGGATATAGGCTGGCGGTGGATGCATATCGATCATGCGCAGGCTCCGCCACTTTCCAAAAAAAACGCCCCACACATTCCACGCCGCAGCAATTGGCCTGTCAACTCGGCGCCAGACCGCGCGCTTGCGCCGCCAAAAAGTCTTCCAGCGCAGCTATGCAGGTGCTGTCCCGATACAGCCGATGTTTGTTGCGCGCGATCTTGCTGCGCAGCGAAGCTCGCCAGTCGGCATCGCGCGCGATCCGCACCGCGGCCGCCACATAGCCGTCGATGCCCGCGGTGATGGTCTCCTGCACGTCCATCATCGTCAGGATCGCGGTGGCATGCCGGCCGCGCATCAACGGCCCGGCCGTGGTGACGATGGGCAGGTCATGAACGAGGCTCTCGAGCACCGAGTTGCAGCCCGACCAGCCGATGCTGTCGAGCACGGCATCGCAGGCGCCGATGGCGGCGATAAATTTTTGCGGCTCGAGCCGCGGCAGGAAAACGCAATGGTCGGCGGCGTCCAAGCCGAACCCAGCAAAAGCACGATCCAGCCGCTCGCGAAACAGCGCGGTGATTTGCGCGCCGCCGGGAAACTGGATGAAGGTGAATTGGCAATCGCCGGCGTCCCCGGCGATGCGCGGAAAAACCTGATCGTATTGCGGCAGATATTTGGGCAGCGACTGGGCGCACCAGAACACGGTGGCACCCGGACGCAAACCGAGCGCCGCGCGATCGAGCAAAACAGGCGCAGCATCAGGCGGCTCGTAATAGATCGACAGATTGGGCAGCCGGACCAGCCGCTCGGTGTAATGCTGCGCGCCGTCGGGCGGCTCCATCAGGTCGCTCGAGAGATAATAGTCGAGCGTCGGCAAGCCGCTGGTGTCGGGATGACCCCAGGCATTGCACTGCACCGGCGCGAGACGCTGCGCGGCCAATTGCGCCGACACCCGGTCCATGCCGACCTCGGGGTAGAGGATCACGTGCGGCGCATCGGCAAGGATCGCCTGCCGCCAGGCGTCGAGCACAAGCGGACCGCGGACGAAGCGCTCGCACAGCGCGGCAGCCGCTGCAGTCTCGGCATCGGCTTCATCCGCCGTGTAATAGCCGAACAGCCGAAACCGGCGGCGGTCGAGCTGACTGAGCCAGCCCTTGATCGGGATCTTCCAGTTCGAGTGTTGCCGGAAGAAGCCGCTGACGATCGCAACGCGAACGGGCTCGTTGGGCTCAGGCGGCGCCGGCAGCTTCGCCGGCTCATAACGCGCCGCCATCACGCGGCAGACCATGGCGCCGTAAATCGCCTGAAGATCGCGGTCGTTGGCGCCCTGATAGGCCAGATAGAACGGCTGGTGGGCGCCGACCGTATCGGCGAGGTCGCCCGGCGCCGCGCTGCGCTCGACCTCGTCGCGCAACGCCTGCAGGCAGGCCGCGTAATCGGCACGTCGCGCCGCGATCTCCGGCTCATCCGCATAAAGTATCGGCAAACGCGCGACGCAGGCGGCGAGCTTGGCTTGCAGGAAATCCGGTTTCACAGCCACCGCCCGCTCAAAACTTGCGGTCGCCTCGGTGAAACGGCTCTGGCCGCGTAGTGCAATGCCGCGATTGTAATGGGCCGGCGCGAAATCCGGCGCGAGCGCGAGCGCCCGGTCGAAATGCGCAATCGCCTCATCGGTTCGGCCGAGCTCCATCAGCGCATTGGCGAGATTGTTGTGGGCGCCCGCCGAGTCCGGCAGCAGCGCTGCGGCGCGCCGATAGTGCACCACGGCGTTCTCGCGCTTACCTTGGGCCCGCAGCGCATGGCCGAGATGGACATGCGCCAAGGCCGATTGCGGATTGAGCGCAAGCACCCGCTCGAAACATCCGGCCGCATCGCCGAACCGGCCGAGATTGCCGAGCGCCAGGCCGCGATTGTAATGGGCGTCGGCGAAATCCGGCCTGAGCACCGCGGCGTGCTCGAAAGCGGCCGCGGCCTGCACGAATTTGCCCTGGGCGCCGAGCACATTGCCGAGATCGTTGTGCGCCTCGGCGACGTCCGGCTGGAGCGTCACCGCGCGTTTGAGCAGTTCGACGGCGTCCGGCCGGCCGAGCTGATGGGCGACGACCCCGAGGCGGTGGAAGCTGCCGGCATGGTTCGGATCGGCGGCGCAGACCTGGCGGTACAGGCGCTCGGCCTCGGCGAGCCGCCCCGCCTTGTGATGATCGAGGGCCGCGGCGAATTGCCGGGCGATCTCTTGCCGTTGGTCCGCTCTCACGGGTCCTTGCCGCCGACAGGCATTGCGGTTGTTCTGGCGGTTGTTCTGGCCGTTGTTCTGCCCGGTATCGACAAAGTGAAATCCCGCCTCGCATCGAGGATTGCCGCGACCGGCCGCCGGATTAATATCACGCCAAACGCAACTGGTGGAGGCCGGCCATGAGGCCCGGTTCGTTGCTGCTCGCGGGTTTGCTGACGCTGTCAGGCAGCGAGCTCAGCTATGCATTCTACTGCGAGGGCGGCCAACAACCGGTGCCGCCCGCCGTCGCCGCGCAAATGGCGCTGCCGGCATGCGGCTTCGCCGCCACCGCACGCTGGGGCCCGAACGGTTGCCAGTTGTGCGATTCCCGGAACATGCATCCCAATCCGTTTACCGGCGAAGACGGTCGAGCCGCCGTCAGACCCGCGCGCCATAAGCTTTGGCGGGAGTTGCCATCCGGCGCGTGGCAATAATCCGAAAATGAAAAATCCCTCCCGCCGCGGCCAAAGCCGCGCCGGAAGGGATTTTCGTTGCCGCCGTCCCAGACGATCAGAAGTCCAGCGTCAGGCCGGTCGAAACTGCCTTGATGGCAGCGCCGCCGATCGTGTCGTTGAACTGATCGCGGCTGCAGATCTGATAGCCGTGACCGCTAGCGCCGAGGCAGTAGTGTGCGCCCATGCCCTGCTGGAGATAGGTGCCGACGAGATACACGCTCGCCCAGTTGGTGAACCAGTAGCGAACGCCGGCGGAATATTGATTGGCGGCATCGCTGAACTGGTTGGCTTGCAGCGTCGCCGCCGGAGCAAGCAAGGCGTTGTTGACGCTCAGCATGGCCGGATTGCCGGGGCTGGCGAAGGCGTGGGTGTACGACGCGCTGAGCTGCCAATGGTCGCCGATGCGTTGGGTGGCACTGGCGTAGACGTCGTCCTTGGAGCGCTCGTTGAAGGGCTGGAACGCGGCAGGGACTTCACGCCGAATCCATTCGTAGATGCCGTAAAGCTGGAGCGGCCCAAGCCCGTCCTGGATCTGATAGCCGCCGCCGACCTTTGCCGCCCATTCGTTGAATACCCCGGTCATGACTTGGCTGCCGTCCGCCAGGAAAACCGGAGCGAGGAAGGGACCGGGCTCAAGCCCGTCATCGCCGTGGCGGTTGACGCCCTCATGAAGCTCGGCCGCGGCGATCAAGGTCAGCGGGCCGTTCTTGTAGGTGGCCGCTGCGCTGTAGGCGTTGCCGAAAGAGCCATCGGTACAGCCATTGCCGCCGATATTGCCGGGAAGCGCGCCGCTGGAATTCGGGAAGTTGCTGCCGCTGCCGCGAGCACTGGCGCCGTTGCAATTGAACAGATCGCCATAGGCGTAATCGCTGTTGTCCGGCGCATAGTTCTGCCCGGGCGAGACCATGGCGCTGAACTGGAAACCCTTCCAGATCGGCGATTCGTACCAGACCGCATGGTTCATGCGCCAATCGAACTCGGCGCGGTTATCGCCGCCGGTATTGCCCATCAGCGAATTGTAATCGGCCACCGTGTTGGCGAACGGGTCGAACGCCGCCGTCGCTTTCTTGTAGGGCGTATCGGCCTTGCCGGCCTTGATCGTGCCATACGGCCCTTCGATGCCGACGAAGCTGTCGCGGGTTCCGAATGCGGCCTTCTCCGTCGGGGACGACGCGACATCGACTTGCGATTCGAACTGCGCCAGGAACGCATAGCCGTCGTAGCCGTACGGGGCGAGATTGTGCCGGGCGCGGATGCCGAAATAGGAGCCGTTGCTGGCGATGCCGAACTTGGTGCCCTGGTCGAACACCGACGGATTGAAGAGATCGCCGGAGACGTCGACGTGGCCGTAAAGCGTCACGGTGGTGTTGTCGACCCACCAGCCGCCGGGCGCCTTGGTGATGATCGGCTGGCCGCCGATCGAGAGGAAGGGTTTTGGCGCTGGGGTTGCCGCGACGGCGCCGTGTAAGACCGGGTTGCCTTTGAATTCCTCGGGCGTGGCAGCAGGAGCCGGCCCCGACACTGCCGCTACCGGCGCGGGCGTCCTCTTACCGCGCAGCTGATTGACTTCCTGCTTCAGCTGCGAGTTTTCCTTCTCCAGCCTGTCGAGCCGCTGCATGACGTCGTCGAGCGTCGCCGCCGAGGCGGCATGGGAGCACAACGCCAAGGCGAGCGTGGCAGTAGCGGTCCCGGCCATCAATTTGGATTTCATGATTACCCCCCAAGCTCGACGAGCTGCCATTCGCGGCTTATCTCGTTACCCCCGCTCGCAGGATGACTTACTTTTGAGCGATTTCAATCAATCGTTAACCAATGTGGCACGAATCCCACTGCGTGTGACAAACCCGCCACAGAGAAGCGTTTTCCAAGAAATCGGTCCTGCAAAGGAGGCAATTTTGTCGGGTCAAATCAGCACACGCCTCTGACGTGCACCGGGTGTTTTTTCGCTGCCTCGGCCGACGGCACTGCCGGACCTGTGGATATCCGGATCAAGATGCTAACCATGCCGGCTTGGCGTCCCTTGGTTGCAACATCGGCGAAGGACCTAATTCGCCGGTCGTGCGTTGGCTCGCAGAGGAGCTATTCGCATGCGCAACATCCTCCGATTTTCGATGGCAGCCCTGCTCGGACTGTTTTTCGGCATAGCCCCCGCGCTGGCGCAGTCCGCAGGCGCCATCGAGACGGTCCAGCCCAACGGCACCGTCACGCAGACCCTGGCCCTCACCGCCGGGCAGCGCAACGCGATCTACAACATCGTCATCCGGGAGCGGGCGAAACCCCATGCCGAGCAGATTGCCGTCGCGGTCGGGGCGCCGGTGCCGCCGACGATCGACCTTGTCGACCTGCCGGATCAGGCGACTGTGAACAATCCGTCGACCGCCCTCCTCAAATACGCCATGGTGCATGGCGATGTGGTAGTGGTCGATCCGGTGGCGATGCGCGTCGTCGATGTCATCCGCAACGGCGCAAAGCCGTAAAGGCAGCGCAGCCGCACACGAACGCTGATCTGCGCGTGCCGGCGTCAGTGCGTTGCATCCAAGCACCGGTCTGAAATCTCGCCATTGCGTCAGCGTCGACCGAATCGAGAAGACTTCAAAGAGCTTTAGCGAGACGCAATGCCGCCCAAAACCGCCGTACACTTACTTCCCGTCGAGGAACCGGCGGAGACGCCGTTCTACATCGCCGCCACCCAGCAGGGGGTGGCCCGGCCGTCGCGCGTGCTCAAATACGGCGACACCTTCATCGTGCTCGACAGCCGCGGCGACATCACGGCGACGGGCGGCGGCTCGGCCGGCCTGTTCCATCTCGACACCCGCTATCTGTCGCGGCTCGAATTGCTGGTCAACGCCACGCATCCGCTGCTGCTGGGCTCCAACTTGCGCGACGATAACTCGGCCTTTTCCGTCGACCTGACCAATCCCGATCTGTTGGCCGACCAGCACATCGTGCTGGAAAAGGACACCGTGCATATCCTGCGCACGATCTTCTTGTGGCGCGGTATCGCCTATCAACGGCTCGGCGTGCGCAATTACGGCGACAGCGCCGTCGACTTGCAGGTCTCGATCCTGTTCGAGAACGACTTTGCCGACCTGTTCGAAGTCCGCGGCACCCACCGCGAACGCCGCGGCACCGCGGCGGCCAATCTGCGCGGCGCCGACCAGGCGCTGCTGAACTATCGCGGCCTCGACAACAAGGTGCGGCGCACCATGCTGACCTTCGATCCGCCGCCGAGCCGGCTGACGACCAGCGCCGCCGTCTACGAATTGCATCTCGAACCCGGCGAAACGCGGCCGTTGTTCCTAGCCGTGAGCTGCGATGCCGCCGAGACGCGCCCGCGGCCGTTCCTCCCCGCCTTCATTGCGGCGCGCCGCGAATTGCGCGAGGCGACCCGGCAGCAGACCTCGGTCGAGACATCCAACGAGCGTTTCAACGAGATGCTGTGCCGCTCGGCTGCCGATCTCGCCATGCTGATGACCGACACGCCGCAAGGTCGCTACCCCTATGCCGGCATCCCATGGTTCTCGACCACGTTCGGCCGCGACGGCCTGATCACCGCGTTGCAGATGCTGTGGTGGAGCCCGGACGTGGCGCGCGGCGTGTTGCGCCGGCTCGCGGCCTATCAGGCCACGACTACCGATCCGCTGGCCGATTCCGAGCCCGGAAAGATTTTGCACGAGATGCGCGGCGGCGAAATGGCGGCGCTGCACGAAGTGCCGTTCGGGCTTTATTACGGCAGCGTCGATTCGACGCCGCTGTTCGTCCTGCTCGCCGGACTTTATGCCGAGCGCACCGGCGATCTCCAAACCATTGCCGAGCTCTGGCCGGCGATCGAGGCGGCGCTCGGTTGGATCGACGGCCCGGCCGATCCGGACGGTGACAGTTTCGTCGAATACGCCCGCGCCAACGAGCAAGGCCTCGTCAACCAAGGCTGGAAGGATTCCCACGACGCGGTGTTCCATGCCGACGGCCGGCTGGCGGAAGGCCCGATCGCGCTCGCCGAAGTGCAGGGCTACGTCTACGCCGCCAAACGCATGGCGGCGCAGTGCGCGCGGCGGCTGGGAAACTACGCCACCGCGCGCCAGCTCGACGCCGAAGCGAGCCGTCTTGCCGCGCGTTTCGAGAACGCGTTCTGGTGCCCGGAAATCGCGACCTATGCGCTGGCGCTCGATGGCGCGAAAAATCCGTGCCGGGTGCGGACCTCGAATGCCGGGCAGGTGCTGTTCACTGGCATTGCCGCCGCCGACCGCGCCGCGCACGTCGCCAAGGGCCTCTTACAAGCCGATTTCTTTTCCGGTTGGGGCATCCGCACCGTGGCGCGCAGCGAAGTCCGCTATAATCCGATGTCGTATCACAACGGCTCGATCTGGCCGCATGACAATGCGCTGATCGCTTTGGGCTTGGCGCGCTACGAACACAAGCACGCCGTGCAGACGCTGTTCGAGGGCCTGTTCGACGCCGGGACCTATATGGACCACCGTCGGCTGCCGGAACTGTTCTGCGGCTTCCAGCGCCACCACGGCCAAGGGCCGACGCTTTATCCCGTCGCCTGCTCGCCGCAGGCCTGGGCCAGCGCCACGCCGTTCACGCTGTTGGAAGCCTCCCTCGGCCTGCAATTCGACCCGTTCAAGGGCGAGATCCGGCTGTGCAATCCGCGCCTGCCGGCGTTTTTGGACGAAGTGATCCTGCGCGACTTGCGGCTCGGTTCCGCAAGCGTCGATCTGCGCGTGCGGCGGCATAAAGACACGGTATCGCTCGATACGCCCCGCATCAGCGGCGATATCCGGGTTTCGATCGTGTTTTCCTCCTCCTGATCCGCCGGGGAACTTTTGCCACCAAAATCCGCCGGCAGCGCCGGATTGTGGAACCAGCCGCACCGCCTGGGCTTAACGGAGTGGGTTCCCAGACACTTCGGAGGCGGCATGCGCGGCGAACATCCGATCGTCATGGCGGCAGCTGCATTGTTGGCGCTGACCGCCATCATCAGCGTGGCGTCGTCTGAAAACGGACCGGCCCCGCCAGCCCCGGCCCCGGCCAAGACCGAGCAGCCGGCGCCGCCCGGGGTCACCATCCTCCCCAACCACGAGGTCGAGGGCATTCTCGGCCGCGAAGTGCGCAGCTCAGCCGACGAGAATATGGGCCGGATCGTCGACGTGCTGGTGGTCCGCGGCGGCCAAGTCCGCGCCGCGATCATCGACTTCGGCGGTTTCCTCGGTGTCGGCAGCCGCAAGATCGCGGTGGATTGGGCGGCATTGCATTTTCCCGTGCCGGTCAAGCCCGAGTCGCCGATCAAGCTGGAACTGAACCGCGACCAGGTGAACGCCGCACCCGCCTATGAAGACGGCAAGCCCGTCGTGGTTTTGAGCGCGCTCGGCAAGCTCGAGCCGCTGCCGATCGAATAATCAATCGACATTGTGGGAGACGTATTCTGCCGGCGAAGCCATCACGCGCCATTCGCGACCGAGAGGATCAGCATGACGCGCGCGACGGCGAAGCTTTGCCGCCGCCACCGGCATCGCAAGGCAGCGAGCCGCCGTTGCATCCGTCGCCGCGCAGCCTGCGCGGGCTCGATTGGTTCATCTTCTTCGTCGCCGACGTGCAGACCGGTTTCGGCCCGTTCGTGTCGGTCTACCTGACCGGGCAACGCTGGACGCAGTTCGATATCGGCCTCGTGCAATCGGCGGCGGGCATCGTGTCGCTCATCGGCCAGATGCCCGGCGGCGCCATCGTCGATGCCGCCCGTTCGGAACGGGTCGTCGCCGGCGTCGCCATCGTCACCATCTGTATCGCCGCCTTGACCTATGCGGCGCTGCCGGTCTTCCCGGTCGTGCTGACGGGAGCGGTCTTGCACGCGCTGGCAAGCTGCGTGCTCGGCCCGGCCATGGCGGCGATCAGCCTCGGCCTGGTCGGCCATGCCGCGATCGGCGCGCGGCTCGGCCGCAACGCCCGCTTCGCCTCGATCGGCAACGGCTTGGCGGCGGCGGTGATGGGCGCCTGCGGCTACCTCTTGTCCGCGCGCGCGGTGTTCATCGTCACCGTGCTGTTGCTCGCCCCGGCGCTCTTAGCGCTGCGCACCATTGCGCCGAAGGAGATCAGTCCGGAATATGCCCACGGCGCTGTGCCGCGCCGACGCAGCGATAAGCCGCGCACCAAGGTGACCGAATTGCTGCGCAATCGGCCGCTGCTGATCTTCGCCGGTTGCCTGCTGCTGTTCCATCTCGCCAACGGTGCCATGCTGCCCCTGATGGGCAGCGTCGTGACCATGCGCTCGAGCCAATGGGCGACGGTGCTGATCGCGGCCTGTATCGTCGTGCCGCAAGTGGTGGTCGCGGCGCTGTCGCCGTCGGTCGGAACCCGCGCCCAGATTTGGGGGCGGCGGCCGTTGCTCTTGATCGGCTTCGCCGCGTTGCCGATCCGCGGCTTGCTGTTTGCCTCGGTGAGCAATCCGTGGCTGCTTGTCGTCGTGCAACTGCTCGACGGCGTCACCGCCTGCGTGTTCGCCGTCATGGTGCCGCTGGTGATCGCCGATCTCACGCGCGGCACCGGCCATTTCAATCTCGGCCTGGGCATCGTCGGCACCGCGACCGGCGTCGGCGCCTCGCTCAGCGCCACCTTCGCCGGCTACATGACCGACCGCTTCGGCTTTGGCTCGGCCTTCGCCGGCCTGGCCGCGATCGCGCTGGTCGGCTTGACGGTGCTGTGGTCGCTGATGCCCGAGACGCGGCCGGAGGAAGAACCGTAGGGTGGGTTAGCCGCGAAGCGGCGTAACCCACCCTACGGTGTAGCGGCGGGTTACGCGCCAACGGCGCTAACCCGCCCTACAAAGTTACAACGCCGGCGCGTCGTCGGTGACCAGATGCAGATGCGGCGCCAGGCGGTCGGCCAGGCTGCGGTAAACGCCGAGATAATCCTGCGCCATGCGCCGCGCGGTGAAGTGTTGCTCGAAGTGCCGGCGAATTTTCGCGCGCGACAAATGATCCAGCCGATCAACGGCGCCGATGGCGCCATTGATGTCCTCGACGATGAAACCGGTGAGGCCGTCGTCGACCACTTCCGGCACCGAGCCGCGATTAAAGGCGATGACCGGCGTGCCGCAGGCCATGGCTTCGATCATCACCAGGCCGAACGGCTCCGGCCAGTCGATCGGCACCAACAGCGCGACGGCGCCGCTCAAAAATTCGGATTTGTCCTTGTCGTTGATCTCGCCGATATATTCGATATTGCCTGCCTTGATCATCGGCTTGATCTGCTCGTCGTAATAGTCCTGGTCGGCGCGGTCGACCTTGGCCGCGACCTTGAGCGGCATGCCGCAATGCTGCGCGATGCGGATAGCGCGATCGATGCCCTTTTCCGGCGCGATGCGGCCGAGAAAGGCGAAATAGCTGGGCTTGATCGACTTCGGCATCAGCAGCCGCTCGGGCAGGCCGTGATGCACCGTGCGCACCCAATGCGCCTGCGGCAGCGGCCGGCGCTGTGAATTGGAGATCGACACCACCGGCACCGTGTTGAACGTATCGAACACCGGCTGATGCTCGGGCAGATCGAGCCGGCCGTGTAGCGTGGTCACGAACGGCGTCGCTTGGCGAGCGAACAGAGAGAACGGATAGTAGTCGAGATGAAAATGCAGAACGTCGAAATCGCTCGATCGCTGATAGACGCGCTCCAGCATCATCATATGCAGCGCGTTGGGGTCGCGCACCGCGCCGTCGAGCCGCAGCGCCCGCGGCCACATCGCTTCGAGCTTGGCCGACGTCTCCGAATCGCCGCTGGCGAACAGCGTGACCTCGTGGCCGAGCGCGATCAGTTCCTCCGTCAGCCACGATACGACGCGTTCGGTTCCACCATAAAGCTTGGGCGGTACCGCCTCCGTCAGGGGGGCGATTTGCGCAATATGCATCGAATTGGCCTTTCACAATCTGAATTCTCCCGGCACCCCGAGCGTTGCCGGCCCAAATACGACAACGAAGCAAGGTCGAAATATTTCAAATCCGGCACGGAACTTATTTTTTGCAAATCCTGGAACTTTTTCGTGTCTTCGTTCCCAATGCACGAAATCGGCGGTTGATCGTCACCGGCGCGACGACGTGTCGACACAGAACGGACGCAAGCTCGACATGGTTTATCCACTTGGCGTGTCACAAAAAATTTTTGTGCGGCCGGGCGATACGTTTGCGAGTTCCGGCGTTGTGACCCTGTGGGGACTAGAGGGAGGCGGCAGCATTCGCGAGCGGAGTTTTGATACGCATGGCCGATCTTTGCGATTATGCCACCCGTCCCCTCGCCTTCGTCTTTCACTATGTCCGGCTGCGGCCGCTGTCGCATGCGGTCATCTTGACCGCGGTTCTGGTCGCGGTGGCGTGCTCGGTCGGCACCCAATACGGCGTCAAGTTTTTGGTCGACGTGCTGTCCAGTCACGACAATGCCGGGGTATGGACGGCGTTCATCCTGCTGGGCACGCTGATCGCCGCGGATAATCTTCTATGGCGGATCGCGAGCTGGATCGCGAATTTCACCTTCGTCGGCGTCACCGGCGACTTGCGGCGTGACCTGTTCCGCCACCTGATGGGCCATTCGCCGGCCTATTTCGCCGACCGCCTGCCCGGCACGCTGATCAGCCGCGTCACCGCGACCTCGAACGCCATTTTCACCGCCGAGAACATGTTGGTCTGGAACGTGCTGCCGCCATGCGTGGCGACGGTCGCGGCGATCGCGCTGGTTTGCACCATCAGCGTGCCGATGGCCCTGGGCCTGGCCGGCTTCGCCGGCATCATGGTCTGCCTGATGTTCCGCCTCGCCGCCGCCGGTCGGCCGCTGCATCATGACTTTGCCAACAAGGCCGCCGCTGTCGACGGCGAAATGGTCGACGTCGTCGGCAACATGCCGCTGGTGCGGGCATTCTCCGGCTTCGCCCGCGAGCACCGGCGCTTCGACGCCACCGTCGACCGCGAAATGGATGCGCGGCGCAGGAGCCTGTTCTATCTGGAAAAGCTCCGCATCTTTCATGCCGTGGTGACGATCGTGCTCACGCTCGGGCTGCTCGCCTGGGCGATCATGCTGTGGCGGCAGGGCGAAGCCACAACCGGCGACGTCGTGCTGGCCTGCACGCTCGGTCTTTCCGTGCTGCATGCGACCCGCGATCTCGCGGTCGCGCTGGTCGATGTTACGCAACACATCGCGCGGCTGTCCGAAGCGCTCGCCACGCTCCTGATACCGCACGAATTGCGCGATCATCCGACCGCCGAGCCGCTGGTCAGCCGCGGCGCCAGCATCAAATTCGAGCAGGTCGATTTCAGCTACAGCGACAGCCAACGGATTTTCACCGACCTCAACCTGCACGTCCGGCCGGGCGAGCGAGTCGGCCTGGTCGGCCATTCCGGTGGCGGCAAATCGACCATGTTCGCATTGCTGCAGCGCTTCTACGATCCGCAGTGCGGACGCATCCTGCTCGACGGCCAGGATATCGCCCGCGTGACGCAAGACAGCCTGCGCGAAGCCATCGGCGTGGTGCCGCAGGACATCTCGCTGTTCCACCGTTCGGTCATGGACAATATCCGCTACGGCAAGCCGGACGCCTCCGACGACGAGGTGATGGCAGCGGCGATCACGGCGCGCTGCGACTTCATCGAAGACCTGCCGTCGGGCAGCCGCACCATCGTCGGCGACCGCGGCGTAAAACTGTCCGGCGGCCAGCGCCAGCGTATCGCCATCGCTCGCGCCTTCCTCAAAGACGCGCCGCTATTGCTGCTCGACGAGGCCACCTCGGCGCTCGACAGCGAATCCGAGGAAATCATCCGCGAAGCGCTGGCGCACCTGATGCGCGGGCGCACTGTCATCGCCATCGCGCATCGCCTCTCCACGGTGCGCAATTTCGACCGCATCGTCGTGCTGCAAGACGGCGAGGTCGTCCAAGACGGCGCGCCCGATCTCTTGATGCGCCGGGAAGGGCTTTATCGCCAGCTGGTGCAGCGTGAGATGAATCGTCTCACCAAGCAGGCAGCGTAAGAAGCGTCCGATGCGCGGCACATGAGAGTTGCCCGCACTCAGGCCTTGGCGATACCGACCTCCACGCGGCCGATGCCGGAGAACTCGGCACTGGCGGCGTCGCCTGGGTGTAGCGGGAATTGGCGCACGAACGACCCGGTCATGACGATGTCGCCGGCGCGTATGTTTCTTCCGTATTCGCCGAGCTTTCCCGCGAGCCATTCGATCGAGTTCAACGGATTACCGAGCACCGCGGAACCCAGGCCGGTTGCCACGTCCTGGCCGTTGAGCGCAACGCGCGCGGTGACCTGGGCCAGGTCGACATTCGACGCAAGCTGTACGGGAGCGCCGACGACGACAGAGCGTTGCTGCCCGTTGTCGGCCACGACCAGCGCCATCTGGTGCACAGGGTCGCCGCGCGTTTCGATGATCTCGAATGACGGGTGGATGACATCGACCGCGGCGCGGACTTGATCCAAGGTGACCTTGCCTTCGAGGTCCCGGCCGAGGCGCACGCATAGCTCGGTCTCGAAGCCGGGATGGATCAATTCAGTCGCGCCGAACACATGACCCGTCGGCCGCGTTTCCAGGATGCAGGCGAATAACGGCTCGTGAAAACTGAACTGCTCCTGAATTGCCTTCGCGGTCAAGCCAACCTTCCAGCCGATATGGCGCTCGCCGGCGGCCACCCGGCGGTCGATCAGCGCCAGCTGGATGCGGTAGGCTTCGTCCATCGTCAGCCGGTCAAAATAGGCCAGCGGGAAAAACTCGCCGCGCATGCGGGCGGCCCAGAAGTCGTCGATCGCGGCTGCGAGGTTGATGGTCACGCCGCGATCACCTGCGGCAGGATCGGCGAGTCGGCGTCGAAGCGTTTGCCGGCGCGCAGGCAGAATGCCGGACGCAACAGCCGCTCGGCGACGACCTTGATGTCCTCGTTGTCGCGCAGGATGAAGCGGCCGCGATCATCGTAAAGCACTGAGACGTCGGCGGCGTAGCCCGGTGTCAATGCGCCGAGGCGATCGCTCATTCCGAGCATCTGCGCCGGATGCGTCGTCACCATCGGCACCACGTCTTCGAGCGATAGCCCGAGCGCCAGCATCGAGCTCATCGCTTGCGTCAGGCTGAACTTCGCTTGGCCGCGGAACGGATGGTTCTCGTCGTCGTCATGCTGGGCCGGCGTACCGGGCGGCGGCGGCACTTCGGTATTGTAGCCGTGCATGTCGGCGCCCAGCGTATGCGGCACGATGCCGGCGGCGAGTGCGTGCCGCGCGATGCGGTAGGAGAAATGGCTGCCGTGGCCGACGTCGACCTTCAGGCCGGCGTCGATGGCGGCACGAATGACGCTGTGCACTTCGCCCTGCCGGTTGACGAAGCCGCCGGGATGGCGCGTGAACGGATGGGCCAAAATGTCGCCGGGCCGCAGTTTCGGGATCACCCGTTCCAAAATCGTATCGGCGTCCTCGCCGTTGGCGCCGCTCTCCGGCAAGCCCCACAGCGTGCCGAAATGCACGTAAAGCGGCAGCGCGGTGCGGCGGCCGATCTCGGCCGACATTTCCAAAACTTTGATGCCCCAGCGCGCGAAGCCGCCGATCTCGGCATGGCCCTTGATACCGCGCACGATATCCTTGTTGGCGTTCGCCGCCGTCACGGTCGCATCGATATCGACGCCGGCCGGGCTGTAGAGATTGGGGTAGTAATGGCCCTCCAGCCCGCCGACCAGATAAGAGGACAGGAACGCAAAGACCTGGGTCTCTGCACGTTCGACAATAAAATGCCGGAAGCCCGGCAACGTCATGCAGGACGGACCGCCCTGGTCGATCACCGTGGTGACGCCCGAGCGCACGCCGACCATGTCCGGGTTCAGGCCGAAGCGGCCGGTGACGTATTGGTAAACGTGAGCGTGGGTGTCGATCAGGCCCGGCAGCACCAACTTGCCGGCAACGTCGATCACCTCGGTGGCGCTGGACGGCAGGATGGTGCTTTCGACCGCGGCAATGCGGCCGCCGCGCACGGCGACATCGCGGATGCCGTCGATCCCCGACGCCGGGCAAATAACGCGTCCGCCACGCAGCAGAAGATCATATTTCGGGTTCTCGGCCATTTGGCGCTCTCGTTGTTCGGCGTAGCTCGTATTTTCTGGTCGAAAATTCTAGGGCAAAAGCGGACCGCCAGCAATCGACCGGCACTGTCGTTTCAGGGCCGGACCAACGGGTCCGGAACCGGAATGATCAACTAAAACATTCTTTTCTTACGTGGCCGGCGCAAAGCGAATTCATTCGCCTAAGTCTACGGCGCTCAAACGAAACTCTCTTATTTTTGTTTGCTGCATTGACTATTCACCGCGGCGTGGCGAAATCCATCATCCGGTCAAGCTAGCCTGGATCGGATCGCGGGTTTTGATGGAGCAGCTTGCGCCGCGAAAAAACGCTAAAGCGCCACGAAGTGTCTTCGTGGGCTCCTCAACCATGGAGATGGACCGATGACGCTTGAGATCCTGCGTCGCGATTGACGACTTGGCAAGTTAACGCCGCCGCCAGTCACATTCGTCCATTGAAATTTCCGCAAGGAGCGCCGGCGATAAAAGCCGGCGATGAGGATCGACATGTCCAACGCCTATGTCACCGACTTTCGCGTTCCTAGCACGAGCGAATCTACCGCTCTGCTCAACGAGGATTGGCTCGCCGTCATCCTCGGTCTTTTCATTTTCGTCCTCAGCCTCGCCGCGCTGGTCCATGTCGATCTGATCGGCTGGGTGGTGTCGACGTCGGTGTGGAGCAATTTCAGCCTGGCGCTGGGGCCGGCGTCGAAAGGCTACGCGTCGCTTGGCGGCGTCGGAGCGCTCATTGCGACTTACGTCGCGCTCACTGTGGTGCTCACCGCCAGCGCCGCCGCGCTCAAAAGCGACGTCAAGCGCTTTGCGCTGGCCTTTACCGCGGTGTTCTGGATCGCCTACGCAAGCTGGATCGTCGGCAACTACGCGCATTTCGCCGCGGTGACGCCGGCCGAGCAGCAGAAATTCGGCATCTCCTGGTCGCTGAAGCTGACCAACGAGGGCGCCTATATCTTCGCGCTGATCTCCGGCCTGATCATCGCCAATTTCCTGCCGCGCTTTGCCGCCGCGATCAAGGACGCGGTGCGGCCCGAGCTCTACATCAAGGTCGCCATCGTCATTCTCGGCGGCTTCTTCGCTGTCACCGCGGCCGGCAAACTCAGCCTCGCCTCTTCGCTGATCCTGCGCGGTGTGGCGGCCATCGTCGAAGCCTATCTGATCTACTGGGCGGTGGTGTATTTCATCGCCCGCAAGTGGTTCGGCTTCTCGCGCGAATGGGCGGCGCCGCTGGCCTCGGGCATTTCGATCTGCGGCGTCTCGGCGGCGATCGCCACCGGCGGCGCCATCAGGTCGCGGCCGGTCGTGCCGGTGCTGGTGTCTTCGCTGGTCGTGGTGTTCGCCGTCGTCGAGGTGCTGATCCTGCCGTTCGTGGCGCAGACCTGGCTCTCTCATGAGCCGCTGGTCGCCGGCGCCTGGATGGGGCTGGCGGTGAAGACCGACGGCGCCGCGGTCGCGGCCGGCGGCATCACCGAGTCTTTGATCCTCGCCAAGAACGCCGCGGAGGGCATCCACTATCAACCCGGCTGGATCCTCGGCACCGCGGCGACCGTCAAGGTGTTCATCGACATCTTCATCGGCATCTGGGCTTTCGTGCTCGGCTATATCTGGACCAATCACATCAACGTCACGCCGACCTCCAACAAGGCCAAGGCGCGGGAAATCTGGCAGCGCTTTCCCAAATTCATCATCGGCTTCGTGGTGACGTTCTTCGTCGGGCTTTATCTCGCGCTCGGCACGCCGGCCGACGTCGCCAAGAACGTCCCGGCGGCGATCGGCGAAGCCAATACCTTCCGCGTCATCTTCTTCATCTTGACGTTCTTCTCGATCGGCGTGCTCTCGAACTTCCGCGCGCTGTGGCGGGAAGGCTTTGGCAAGCTCGCCGCGGTCTATGTGGTCAGCCTGTTCGGCTTCGTGATCTGGGTCGGCCTTGCGATCTCGTGGATCTTCTTCCACGGCATCACCCCGCCGCTCGCCAGCTAAAAATCTCGCAAACAAAAATGTACGACTATCAGGAGCTCATCATGTCGCAATACACCCAATCCGACCTGCGCGAGGAACTGCGCACCGCCCCGGTCGAACCGCTGCTGCCGGTCGAAAAAAAGCTGATCGTCTGGAGCCTGAGCCTGGGGCTTACGCTCCTCGTCGTGCTGGCGGCGATCAACCATTTCTTTCCGGTGACGCTGTAGGCAACCTTGCTAACTTTCTGCGATGACCACCCCTATATGACCACAATGGTCACCTAGAGAGGGGTTATGCGCAAAATTCCGTTGAAGGATGCCAGGGTGAATTTATCTGCTGTGGTCGACCAAGCCACGCGCGGCAAGCCATCCATCATTGTCAGACGTGGCAAGCCGGAAGCGGTGGTGCTCGGTTTCGCGGATTGGAAACGATTGTCCAACGTTCCCTCCTTCGGGCGCCTCTTAATGTCGGCACCTCTTGAACCTAGCGATCTGGCCGAACGCGACCACGCGGAATCCCGTCAGCGCATCTGACAAACGATCCCGGCCTCGCTGCTCGCGCCGCCGGTCACGGTCAGCAACACGACTTGCGGCGGCGGGCCCGGGCTGTAACGCCCCTGGTAGGAGGCCTGCGGCGGCGCGATGTGAAACAGGACGTTGCCGGTGCCGGGATGGATCGACATCGTGCCGCGGAAGCCTTTCGTCGTGGTGTAAATGTTGCCGGAGTCGACCGTGAAATCCAATTCGGCCATCCTTCCGCTCGCGCCGGTGCATTGGTAACGGCCTGACGCCGGAATGCTCTGCGCTACTGCAGCGCCACCTCCGACAGTGAGCCACAATGACGCAGCGAGAGCGGCGGCAACGCCAATGCCGGCTTGCTTCATTCGCAACATAACTGTCCTCTATTCGCTTCGCTTTTTCGAAAATACACCAGCCCACGGCACTTACGAGTGGCAAAATCGAACGCCGCCGCGACGGCTTGGGCGTAAATCGCATAGCCGCGATTTGCAGTTGAATCTTTCCAAGCGATCTGTACTCTTCTCCACGATCGGCCGAAGGTGGATGGCCGAGCCGTCGCGATATTCCTCGGGGGGCTTGGGAGCGCGACCGATGCGTGTGTACGAGGCGATCGTCAAGGCGTTGGAAAGCGTAGGCGTCGATGCCGCTTTTGGCGGCGCCGGCGAAAACGCCGCGGGCGCCATGATTGCGCTCAAGCACTCCACCAAGATCAGGCCGGTGATCGTGCGCCATGAGCAGGCCGCCTCGTTCATGGCCTGCGGCTACGCGATCTATTCCGGCAAATTGGGCGTGTGCTTCGCCACCGCCGGGCCGGGCGGCTTCAATCTGTTCTCCGGGCTCGCGGTGGCGATGTCGGATTCCTATCCGGTCTTGGCGATCAGCGGTTATTCGCGGCTCGTTTGGAAGGGCAAAGGCGCGTTGAACGAGACGTCGGGCGTGAACCGCACGCCGGACTCGCAAGCCATGTTCGCGGCCACCACCAAGCGCTCTTTTTTCCTCGATGACATTTCAAAAACCTGCGACGTCGTCGAGGAAGCGGTCAATCTCGCCTTCGAAGGCCGCCCCGGCCCGGTCCACATCCACGTGCCCGAGGATTTGACGCTCGAAGGCCAGACGGTCGACAATTATCGCGACATCAAGCTGGTCGTGAAGCCGGTGCTGCCGGATCCGGCGCAGATCGCGGCCGCTGCCGAAGCGATCGCGCAGGCGCTGCGCCAGAACAAGTCGGTCATCGCGCTGATCGGCTTCGGCGCGGTGCGAAGCCTCGCCGGGCCCGAATTGCAAGCCTTCGTCGAACGCTTCCAGATTCCGTTCGCCACCACGCTCGACGGCAAGGGCATCATTGCCGAAGATCATCCGCTCGGGCTTGGCGTGTTCGCCGACGCCGGCCATGCCGCGGCCGGCAAGGCTTTCGTCGCCGCCGACATGGTGATCGCCGTCGGTAACTCGTTCGCGCAGCACGCGACCTTCAATTTCCGCGACGATCTGCTGACAGGAAAGACGCTCGTCCACATCAACATCGCGGCGCAGGAGATCGGCAAGGTCTATCGCGCCGACCACGGCGTCGTCGCCGACGCCAAGCCCGCGGTCGCGGCGCTGACTGCCGCGCTGTCGCCGCTCGTCACCTCGGTCGCGCCGGCAACCGTGACCAAGGACCGGCACATCACGGCGCCGCTCATCAATCTCGAGCCGAACCATGTTCACCCGGGCCAGCTCACGCAAGCGCTGTCGAAGATGCTGCCCGACGACGCCATCGTGCTGGCCGATGCCGGCGCCCACCTCGCCTGGCTCGGCTATTACCTGCAGCTCAAGCGCGGCCAGCATTACCGCAAGCCGGGCAGTTTTGGGCCGATGGCCTGGGCGGTGAACGGCGCGCTCGGCACCAAGATGGCGTTTCCCGACCGGCCGGTCATCGTCGGCTGCGGCGACGGCTGTTATCTGTTGTCCGGTTTCGAGCTGATGACCGCGGTCAGATACAATCTTCCCGTCATCTGGATCATCTTCCATGACGGCGAGTACAAGCTCATCAAGCTTTTTCAGATCGAGGCATTCCACGAGACCGGCTTGGTCGACTTCGACAATCCGGACTACGTCGCTTACGCCAAGGCGTGCGGCGCCCAAGGTTTTCGGGTTAACAGCCTGAGCGAGTTCGAGGCCGCATTCCGCGCCGCGCTGGCGTCGGGCAAGCCGACGCTGATCGACGCGTCCATCACCCGGCTTGCCATTCCGCACTACAGCCCCAATCCCGCCGGGCTGCTGGCGGCGATCGAAGAAGCCGTCGAGAAAAAGCTGGAAGGTGGTTGAAGCCTCGGACCGATGTCCGCCCGGGCCGCTTCACGCGCCCGCGCGGCAACGATGAACGAGGCCGGTGTCGTTGCGTGTCAGAGCAAAGGGAGTAGCCATGTCCGAAGATCACGCCGGCTTCGACGAGATGAGCAAGTACCCGTTGTTTGAAGCGCTGCACAAACGCCGGTCGCGCCGCATCGGCTTGGGCCTGAAGTCGGTGCCGGCGGGCAGCAATACTTACACGTCGAATGCCGAGCCGCAGCCGCTAAGCGAGCTGGAAGAAGCTATTTTGATCTCCGCGACCGGCCTGACCGGCCTCACTTTGCCCGACCGGCCGTTCGAATCGACCACCGGTGAGAAAATCCTCGGCACACCGAACCTGAATTTCCCCGGCCGCGCCGCCGGCAGCACCGACAATTGCCAGGCCACGTCGTTTTTCCTGCTCAACGACACCGGCACTTATTTCCTCAAGCGCCTGGACGGCGCCGATCCCACCGTGCCGGTCACGCCGGATCTCCTGGTGCAGCGCGCAAGGCAATCAAAAGTCCAGCTGTTCAACAAGCGGCTCGATTTCCCGCGCGAGTTTCCCTACTACCTGGATTCCAACCGCTTCCTGTCCAACGTGCCCGGCTCCACGGTGCTGTTCCCGGTCGTGGACATGAGCCGGCAATACATCAACGCGCTGATGTATCTGCTCACCGAGCCCGACGGCCACCGGCCGTACTTCCGCGACGACCGCAATTTCTATCTGCCGGCCGGCGTCCGCAAATGGATGCGCAACGGATTTTTGAACAAGGACATTCCGCTGCCGCTCGGCGTGGCCGGCACCATGCGGACCCAGGTCGAAGCCGACTTGCTGTTGCAGAACCTGATCCTGATGCTCCAAGCCATGGGGCTCGGCGGCTGGATCCACGCCTCCGTCGCGCCCACCAAACTCTTGCCCGCGCTCGGCTTTAAATATATCAGGCCGCGTTACCGCGGGCTCGACTTCTTCCGCTGGGGCACGTTTCGCACCAAAGATGTGCGCGACAATCCGATCGGACTGCCACCCTATATCGAATGCATGTGCCCGCCCTACTACCCGTCCATGGCGGACGCCGTGCAGGCGGTGGTCGACGACAAATATCGCGCCGGCGGCGCTTACGGCGACGACGCCTATTTCCGCCGCATATTCCAGGGCGATCGCGGCGACAAATATCTCAAGGAAGTGCCGCACTACCGCGACGACGTCATCGCCTGCACCAAGGACATCTGCACCTACATCTACGAGCGGCACGGCCGTTTCCCCGCCCATTGCGACGCGATCTACGCGCCGGGTGTCTGGCTGCAGGCGCACCATCTCGACCTGAATTACTACGACACGCTGTTCAACAACGGCTACACCGAAACCCAGCGCGAACATCAACGGCTGTGGCACGCTTCTTAAAGCGCCGGCCGGCACAGGGAAGGATCGACCATGATACGTACATTCGTGGAAACGCCGACCGTGCGGCGGGCGCGATACATCTTCGTCGGCTTGCTGTTCCTCGTGCTGATGGCGCTGGTCTATGGCGGCGCCGAACTGCGGGCCTGGCTCGATAGCCGCGGGCCGGCGGCTTTGGCCCATACCGCCGCCTATTATCGCGTGATCTTCTCGATCTGGGCGACGATCTTTTTGCTCACGCCGGCGCTGTGCTTCCATGTTTTCTCGCGCTCTACCGGCTCAAACACCTATTGGCGCGCGCTCTGGACCGCCGCTTTTCTGGCGTTCCTGGTCCATATCTGGTGGGCGGTGCAGGGCGTCTGCGGCGGCGATGTGCATGTCGTCTTCCACAGCCAGGTGGCGACGCCGGCCTTCCCGGAATGTTTGATCGAACACCCCCGGCCCGACTTCTTCCTGGCGGCATGGTGGGGTCTTGACGTCGTGCTGGCATGGCTCGTCACCGACAATATCAAATGGCTGCGCGCCGAGCGCGGCGCCGTGCATATGCTGGCATTCACCATGTTCTTCGGCGCCTTCGTGCTGGCAGCGAAGGCCGGCATCGTCGCCCACCTGCTCGGCATCCTGATGGCGATCCTGGTGCTCGGCTGCATGGTGATCCGCCTGATCGTGCAGGAGAACGACCCGAAATCGCTGATCGCAATCCTCTATGTCGGTTCCTTCCAGCTGCTCAACCTGTTCGTGCCTTGGCACAAGCTGCCGACGCTGTTCGCGGTCACCAATCTCGGCGCGCTACGCGAAGTGCTGCGCGCCAAGAACCTGCACAACACCTCCGACATCGCGGTGACCGAGCCGAGAGGGCTGCGCGACACCGTAAAATACGAGCCGCGTTATCTGTGCGAGCGCGAGGAGGACGGCCAATACAACGACCTGTCCAACCCGACCATGGGCAATGCCGCCCTGAACCCGAACGATCCGACCAACAACACGGATTTCACCCTGAGCAATCCGGGCGCGCGCTTCGGCCGCAACATTCCGCTGAGCGAAGTCGACCCGACCCGCGACGGCAATATTCTCGACCCGAGCCCGCGGCTGGTGAGCAACCGGCTGTTGGCGCGGCAGAAGAAGGGCGACGGCAAAGACGATTTCAAGCCGGCGGCCATCCTCAACCTGTTGGCCGCCGCCTGGATCCAATTCCAGACCCACGACTGGTTCAACCACGGCAATCCGCGCCCGATCGACGACGATCCGTTCGACGTGCCGATTCCGCCCGGCGATACCTGGCCCACCGCCACGATGCGGGTGCGCCGTAGCCGCCCCGACCCGACCCGCAAGCCCAACGACGACGCCGGGCCGACAACTTACGCCAATGCCGAGACCCATTGGTGGGACGCTTCGCAAATCTACGGCAACAATCCGACGGCCGGCGCCAAATATCGCACCTGGCAGGACGGCAAGCTCGCCGTCGATGCGAACACCAGAATGATTCCAACCGATGCGGCCGGCGTCGAAATCACCGGACTGACGCAGAACTGGTGGCTGGGCTTGAGCGTGCTGCACAACCTGTTCACGCTCGAGCACAACGCCATCTGCGACCGCCTCATCCAAGCCTATCCGGAATGGCGCGACGATCCGCAAAAAACGCCGCAGCAGAAGGATGCGCAGATTTTCCGCGTCGCGCGCATGGTCAACAATTCGCTGATGGCCAAGATCCACACCGTCGATTGGACGCCGGCGATCCTGCCCAACCCGGCGCTGCAGATCGGCATGAACGCCAACTGGTGGGGGCTCGCCGGCGAGTCGGTCAAAAAATATCTCGGCCGCATCAGCACCTCCGAAGCGGTCAGCGGCATTACCGGCTCGGCGACCAGTCAGACCGGCGCCGACTATTGCCTGACCGAGGAGTTCACCTCGGTCTATCGGCTGCATCCGCTGTTGCCGAACGACATCCCGGTTCGCCATTTCGACGGCGACCGGCCCGGCCGCACGCTGAAATTCGAGGCCGACACGCTCGACGATCCCGATCTCATCGTCGGCCCGAACGCCATGCAAAATGCGATGCGCGATGCCTCGTTTCTCGACATCGTCTACACCTTCGGCGTGCAAAATCCCGGCGCCGTGACGTTACAGAACTTCCCGAACTGGATGCGGCGAATGCGGCGGCGCAACGGCCCCAATCTCGAGGAGCTGATCGACCTTGCGGCCATCGACATCCTGCGCGACCGCGAGCGCGGCGTGCCGCGCTACAACCGCTTCCGCAAATTGTTCCACATGCCGCCGGTGCGCTCGTTCGAACAGATGACCAGCGATCCGGAGCTGGCGAAGACGCTGCGCGAAGTCTACGGCCATCCCGACAAGGTGGACCTGATGGTCGGCATGTATGCCGAGGAGCCGCCCGAACTGTTCGGCTTCAGCGACACCGCCTTCCGCGTCTTCATCCTGATGGCGTCGCGCCGGCTCAAGAGCGACCGCTTCTACACCGACGATTATACGCCCGCGGTCTATACCCAGGCCGGCATCGACTGGATCGACAACAACAACATGACCACCGTGCTGTTGCGGCACTTCCCCGAGCTGACGCCGATCCTGCAGCGCACGGCCAATGCGTTTGCGCCGTGGGTGGTGGGGTGATGGATGGCCACGCCTCTCGTCGATCGTGAGGGCCTAGGACTTGTGCCGACCGGGGGCCGCGGCGCAGGTCCAATCCCGCGCAAAAACGCCAAGAGGGACCCGCTAAGTGGCGGATCCCTCTTTGGATTTGGTTGCGGGGGTAGGATTTGAACCTACGACCTTCAGGTTATGAGCCTGACGAGCTACCGGGCTGCTCCACCCCGCGTCAAAGGGCCGTCTAAACGTGACGGTGATGTAGCAAGCGCCCCCCGATAAGGGAAGTGCGCGGGGCCCGATATTTCGCCATACTGAGCCGCGAAAGCCCCCTAAAACCGTGATGCACGCCCCCATAGACGCGGATATGGCCGACAAACCTGCTTTGCAGCCCCGTGCGGCGATCGGACCCGCGGTGCGCGGCATCGCCGGCCATATTCTGTTGGGTGCCCGCTCAGCGCTGCTCGATCCGGAGCGATCGAGCCAGGATGCGGTGCACGATTTCCGCCGCGCCATGAAGGAATGGCGCGCCTTGATGCGGCTTTTGGCGCCGTTCATCGCCGACGCGCCGCGTTGGCGCCACGATGCGCGCGACCATGCCCGCTCGCTGTCGCATGCCCGCGACAGCCAGGCGGCGCTCAATGCCTTCGATGACCTCCTCGGCAAGGGCGTGGTGCTGTCGGAACGCACGTCCGCCACCATCCGCGGCCGCATCGAGGCGCTGCGCGGCAGCGAGGAAGAGGCCGGGCTGACGCCGGCGTTGCGCGACGCCATCGTCGCCTGGCTCGATGCCGCGGCGGCGGCGATCGAGCAGTGGCCGCTCGATCCGTTCGACTTCTCCTCGATCGCCGGACAATTGACCATCAGCTACCGCAGCGCGCGCAAGCGCATTCCGAGCGACTGGTCGCTGGCGAGCGCCGAGGATCTGCACGAGCTGCGCCAGCGCGTCGTCGACCTGCGCTACCAGATGGAATTGATCGAGCCGCTGTGGCCGCGCTTCGGCCGGATGTGGACCGACGAAGCCGAACGGCTGCGCGACCGGCTCGGCCGCTGCCAGGACCTCGAAGTGCTCAAGCGGCTCACCGGACCGCACCAGCCGCTGGCGCATTGGCGCTCGCGCCTGACGCCGGCCTGCACCGAGCGCACGACCGAGCTGGCGCAACGCGCCGCCCGCATTGCGATGCGGCTGTTTGCGGAAAAGCCCAAAGCGTTCCGCCATCGGATGGAGCAGCTGTGGGAGCACGCGCGCTGAAAGCCGCGTCTTTGGGCAGGATCCAGAAAAACCTGGCCCTCGGACTTGATCCGAGGATCGAAAACGGTTTTCGATAGTTGTTTCGGTTGCTTTCGCAACCGAGCCCTCCCAATTTCACAATCGAGATATGTGCCTACTCAATGGCAGAACGATAATTCTGCTTTTTCGTGCGGATGATTAAATTCGTTCTTGGAACTCCGGGCCGCTCGAAATTTTTCGAAAGGCACGTGCACATCACGGCCCCATACCCGGCGCAATCGCGACAAATAATTGCCGGCAAAGCTCGACGCGTCAGTCTTGCTGACTGATTTATCTGGCGCGCGAGATCGGGAACATGGAACGAAATTCGTTCGAGCGGATTTGTTCCCGTGAAAACATCCAAGGGGGGGTGTGTCACAACAGCACTACGAATAATCGTCAAGCTGCGATCCGTGGATTCGTCCACGGCTCGCGTGCCGTTTGACGATTGATACCACGCTCGGAACTCGAGTGTGCACGGGTGACGCCTTGCGTCATCCGGGTGCGGAGCTTCGGCGTGGAACGGGGAGCGGCTTGGGCTCCGCCATGGGCCAAGCGGCAAGTTCAGCAACATAGGGAGGTGTCGTCATGCGCGTTGCTCGTCAGAGAACCGTACGAAGCTTAAGCTGCGCCGCCTGTTTCGCTGTCGCGGGCGGCTTATTCGGCCTGCCCGGGCCGTTCGCAACCGACCAAGCGATGGCTGGTCCTTGCACCGGCCCCGGGGCCCCAACCACGACCCAGACCAAATGCGTCACGGGCATTTTCATACCCGGCAATCCGCTGCGATCGTTCGATATCAGCTGGGTCAATCCGGACCGCGGCGAGTATTACCTGGGTGACCGCTCGAATTCTGGAATTGACGTTATCGACACCCATAAGCTCAAGTGGAAGCGAACCCTCGGCGGATTCGTCGGCATTGTGCTCAACGGATCGGGAGCCGTCGACAACAACCATTCGGGACCTGATGGCGTGACATCCCATGGCCGCTGGGTCTATGGGGGCGATGGCGACAGCACCCTGAAAGTCTTTGATCTCGATGCGCCGCCGATGGCTGCGTTGCAGCAAACGATTTCCACCGGCGGCACGACGCGGGTCGACGAGATGGCCCTGACGACGGAGGGCGACCTGCTGCTCGCCGCAAACAATGCCGAGGACCCGCCCTTTGGAACGCTGTTTGCTGCGAACGGAGATGACCAGGACCAGGATAACTTTGGGCATGACGACCACGACGGGCATCATGCGAAGTCTAACGTCAAGATCATCACCAAAGTTTCGGTCGATCCTGCGATCATCCCACCGCACTTCGGGCTATCGTTTGAGCAGCCGGCATGGGATCCAAAGACCCGGCGCTTCCTCGTATCGGTCCCAATCATCGCCAACAATCCCACGGGCTGCAATTACGGCCAGCTGACCGGCCCGATCACTTGCGATGGCGGCGTGATTGTGATCAACCCGTTGACGCTCAGCAAACCCACCGCCGTAATCGGCGCATTCAATGCGGCCACGAATACCGGGGTGATATCCCTAAAGAACTGCGGCCCCAACGGAGCGTCCGTCGGACCGGATGACAATGTTATTCTGGGCTGCACGCCGCAAAACAATCCGAGCGACGTGATCACGCTCGTCATCAATGCCCAGACCAAAGCCCAGACCCCGATCACCCACATCACCGGGTCCGACGAGGTGTGGTACAATAGCGGCGACGGCCGCTACTACACGGGTTCGAGTCGGGACTGCACGGTCCCGGGATCTCCCTGTCCGGCGGCGAGCCAGCAGACACCCGTGCTTGGCGTAATCGACGCGGAGGCCAACACGTTGGTCGAAAAAGTTCCGCAATCGTCGGGCTCGCATTCCGTGGCGGCGGATTCCGAGCTTAATCGCATCTTCGTCCCCCAGGTGGCCCCGGTTTCGGTCGTGGGTTCTGGCGGCGATACGACGGCCGTAGGCGCGGGAATCTGCGGCACCAATAACGGATGCATCGCGGTCTATAAGCACCACGTCCCTGGTCGCGATGACGATGACGATCACGATCACGATCATGAAGCCAACGCGGGCCATTGATCTTCGCAATCACTTACGCTGATCCTGAAAACGACATGGAGGCCGCGTCGCGGCCTCCATGCTATTCCGGGTGGCCAATTGCGCTCGCGCGGTAGCGTCAGCCGTCTTATCCTGCTGCGGCGCGCGTCGAAATTCCCAGATAAATCTCCCGCACCTGCTCGTTCTTCTCCAGATCGGCCGCCGGGCCTTCGAGCGCGATGCGTCCGGTCTGCAGCACATAGGCATAGTCGGCGATGCCGAGCGCCAACGGGATCGACTGCTCGGCCAATAATAATGTGAGGCCCTGGCGGTGCAGCTCGGCCAAGGTGTCGTACAGCGCCTCGACCACGGTGGGCGCGAGACCGAGGCTCGGCTCGTCGAGCATGAGCAGACGCGGCTCGCTCATCAACGCGCGGCCGAGCGCGAGCATCTGCCGTTCGCCGCCGGACAGCGTGCCGGCAAGTTGCTTGCGGCGTTCGGCGAGCCGCGGGAACAGCGCATAGACGCGCTCGAACAGCGCCGCGGTGCGCGAGCGGTCGGCCAACGCGGTGGCGCCAAGCCGCAAATTCTGTTCCACCGTCTGCGCCACGAACAGCCGCCAGCCTTCCGGCGACAGCGCCAACCCTTTGCTGACGATGGCGTAGGCGGGCTCTCCCGAAATCGTCTCGCCGCGCCATTCGACCCGGCCGCGCGCCGGCTGCACCACGCCGGCGATAGCATTGAGCGTCGTGGTCTTGCCGGCACCGTTGGAGCCAAGCAGCGCCACCACCTTGCCGGCCGGCACTTTGAGCGAGATATCGGCAACGCCGACCAGATCGCCGTAGCGCACTTCGAGATGCTCGACGTTGAGGTCAGCTGGCTCAGCCACTGTGTTGGTCCTGCTGCCGCCGATGCGCGCGTCCCAAATAGGCTTCGATCACCGCCTCCTGCCTGACCACGAATTCGGGCGTGCCGCTGGCGATGACGTGACCTTGGTTGAACACCATGACGCGCTTGGTCAGCGTCATGATCACTTCCATGATGTGCTCGACGATGACGATGGTGATGCCCATGTCGTGGATGCGCCGCACCAGCGCGATCGCCGCCTGCAATTCGGTCGGCGTCAAGCCGGCGAGCGATTCGTCGAGCAGCAGGAGACGCGGATCGGTGGCGAGCACGCGGGCGATTTCGAGGCGCTTGCGTCCCGGCGTGCCGAGCGAGCGCGCGCGCTGCTCGGGCTGCAATCCGGTCAATTCGACGATGCGGCGGGCGTGATCGCGCGCGTCGTTGCGATGCGGATGCCGCAAGAACGCGCCGACCATCACGTTCTCCAGCACCGTCATGTCTTCGAACGTGATCGGCACTTGAAATGTGCGCCCGATGCCGGCGCGGGCGTGGGCTTCCGGCGCGGCATGGGTCACATCCTCGCCGTTGAAGACGATGCGGCCGGCAGTCGGTGACGTCTCGCCGGCGAGGCAATTGAAGAAGGTCGATTTGCCGGCGCCGTTCGGCCCGATCAGGCCGATGATCTCGTGCTCGTCCACGGCGAGATCGGCGCCCGACACCGCGAGAAAGCTGCCGAACGCTTTTGACACGTTCTTGGCGTCAAGCAGCATAGGCACGCCTCCAGCGCTCGGGCACGATGCGATACCACAGCTCGAACAAGCCGCCGGGCTCGAAGCGCGCGATCAAGACGATGATGCCGCCATAAAGAATGTAGGTCAGTCCGGAGCCGCCGCCGCCGAACCAGGTATTGGTCGCGATCTGCAGCGGGATCAGGATCAGCGCGCCGAGCAGCGGGCCGAACAGCACGCCGGCGCCGCCCAGCGCGGCGACAATCACCATCTGCACCGAGACCAGAATGCCAAAACCGGAATCCGGATCGATGAAGCCGGTCTTGGCGGCATAGAGCGAGCCGGCGACCGAGGTGAAGGCGGCGCTGAGCGCCAGCGCTTGCATTTTCGTCCGCCGCACCGGAACGCCGAGCGAGCGCGCGGCGCGTTCGCTCGACTTGATGGCGCGCAGGTAAAAGCCGAAGCGGCGGCGCTCGATGAAGGCCGTGGTGGCGAGCACGATGCCGAGCACGGCGAGGAAGATATAATAGTACGGCAGCTCGCTGCGGAACGTCAGGTCCCACCAGCCGCGCGCCGTCGCCGGGCCCTGCAGGCCGACCGCGGCGCCGACGAAATCCCAGGTGCCGACGAAAATCCGGATCAGCTCGGCAACCGCAATGGTCGCCATGCTGAAATAATGCCCTGTCAGCCGAAACGTCGGCATGCCGATGACAACGGCGAGCGCGACACTGAGCACGATGCCGGCCGGAATGCCGGCGATCGGTGACCAGCCGAACAGCGTGTAGAACAACAGCGGCATATAGGCGCCGAGGCCGAAGAACATGCTGTGGCCGACGGACACCTGGCCGGCATAGCCGCCGACGATGTTCCACGCCGACGCCGAGATCGCCGCGAGCAGAAACGCAACGCCGATATCGCGAGCGAAGGCGCCGGAGAAAACAACAGGGAACATCAGCAACGCAGCTGCCAGCAAAGCGACGCGCAGACGGGGAGAGAAAATATTTTTCACACCTTCCCCATGAGACCTTGCGGCCGCAGCCACAACAGCGCGACGAACAGGCCGTAGACGACGATGTCCTTATAGATGGCGCCAAGCCAGAACGCGGAAGCCGCCTGGATCAAGCCGATGATCAGGCCGGCATAGAGCGAGCCGAGCACGCTGCCGAAACCGCCGAGCGCCACCACGACGAAGGCGATCAGGCCAAAGGTTTCGCCGACCGAAGGCGACCACGGATAGGAGGTTGCCATCAAGGCGCCGGCGATGCCGGCGGCGCCCGCGGACAGGCCCCAGGCCAGCGCCTGCATGCGGTCGGGCCGTATCCCCATCAGCATCGCTGCGGTGCGATCCTCGGCGACCGCGAGCAGCTTGCTGCCGACTGTGGTGCGGGTAAGCAGAAGATGCAGCGCGACGGTCAGCGTGATGGCGACGACGCCGGCGACCAGTTGCGCGATCGGCAAATAGATGCCGGCGAGATTGATGGTGCCGGACAGCGCGTTCGGCGGCAGCGACACGAAATTCGACGAAAAAAACCAGAACGCGGTGTAGCGCAGCAACAGCGCCAGCCCGAACGTGGACAGGATTTGCGCCAGCATCGGGCCGCGGGTGACGTGGCGGATGAGCGAGAAATAGATGACGACGCCAAGCACGGCGAGCGCCACCGCGGCCGCAATGGCGAAGATCGCCGGCCCGCCGCCGACCCAGACCACGGCGAGGAGCGCCGCATACATGCCGAGCATGACGAATTCGCCATGGGCGAAATTGATGAAATTCATCATGCCCCAGATCAGGGTGAGACCTGACGAGAACAACGCATAAATGGCCCCCAACAGGAGGCCACCCACGATCACTTGTACCGCGACCATTGGCTAATTCGCCCGCCCCAGACATACCTCGACCGCGCCAGTCTGGCATTGGCCGCCGTCTCGGGCCAGATCAATTCTGGGATTAATCCATTGAGGCTTGTAGGATGGCGTCCTCTCTGAGGAGGCAAACTTGTCCGAAGCCTACGACGTCACCATCGTCACGGTGCGGCCGGGAACCCATCCGCAGGCGCTCGCCGTGCTCGGCAAAAGCCTGGCCGACGATCGAAACCTGCTGGCGTGCTGGTATTCCGATATCGGCGCCGTCAATCAAATCCTGATCATCCGCAAGGCCGGCGATGCCGCCGCAACGCTCGACGCCCGCTTCGCCGCGCTCAGCGCGACCGATCCCTTGGGCATTGGCGAATACATCGTCGCCATGGCGATGGACACGTACGTTTCATTCGACTTCATCGCGCCGCTGCGGCCGGGCGAATTCGGTCCGTGCTACGAAGTACGCAGTTATGTGCTCAAGCCAACCGGCTTGGCGCCGACCATCGAGGCCTGGCGCAAGGCGGTGCCGGGCCGCATGGCGATTTCGCCGGTGCTCGCCGCCATGACGTCGGTGACCGGCGCGGTGACGCGCTTTCTGCACGTCTGGCCCTACAAGAGCTTCGACGAGCGCGCCCGCCTGCGCGCCAAGGCGGCAGCCGACGGGGTGTGGCCGCCGCCCGGCGGGCCGGGCCATTTGGTGTCGCAGCAGGTCGATATCTACCTGCCGGCGCCGTTTTCGCCGATGAAGTAGGACCTCTACTCATAAAGCATTGAGGCTAAGGGAAATAATTGCTTACCTCCGATTACGCTTATTCGGGCAAAGAACACTGTTGAGGGTCAGGTAACATTCAACGGCTAAGGTCCGTCACAACCCTAGCCTTCGTTGCCGAATGACAACCTTCGAGTGGACCGCCAACACTACGGACGCGCGCCGAGCCGACCGGCTCGACCGATGGACACGTGTCCTCTGCGTGCTGTTCTTCTGCTCGGGCTTTCCGGCGCTGATTTATCAGCTCACTTGGCAGCGCGCCCTGTTCCGCATCTTCGGCGTTAATATCGAATCGGTGACGATCGTCGTCACCGCTTTCATGCTCGGCCTCGGGCTTGGCAGTCTCGCCGGCGGTTGGCTGTCGAAACGGCGCGGCATTCCGCTGCTGCCGTTGCTGGCTGCGATCGAGTTGATGACTGGCGCCTTCGGTGTCTTCTCGCTTGAAATCTTCGACCGCGTCGGTGAATTCACCATCGGTCTGCCGTTGACGGCGATGGCCGCGGTCAGCTTGGCGCTGGTGATCGTCCCGACCTTGTTGATGGGCGCGACGCTGCCGGTTCTGGTCGCTCATCTCGTGCGGCGTTCCGGCCGGGGCGGACATGTGGGGAGCGCGGTCGCGCTCCTCTATTATGTGAATACGCTCGGCGCCGGGGCGGCGTGCCTGGCCTGCGTCGCGATATTGTTTCCTTTCGTCGGCATGCAAGGCGCGATCTATGTCGCGGTCGCGATCAATGCGGCGGTGGCGGCAGGCGCGCTCATCGCCTACGTGCGCGACCGCCATGATCCGACCATCGCCTCGCGGAATGCGTCGGAGGCAGCGGTGCCGCGGCAGCCGCTTCTCGGCCTCGTTCCGGTCTTGCTGCTCGCCAGTGCCGGCGGTTTTGTTTCGCTGTCCTACGAAATCTTTTTCTTCCGCACCGTAGCCTATCTCGACGGTTCCAGCGCGACAGCTTTCGCATTGACGCTCGGAGCCTTTCTGATCGGGCTCGCTTCGGGATCGCGGCAAGCCGGTGACAATTGTACTTTGACAAGTGAGCGCGTCATGCGGCGGGCGATCGACGCCCTGATGGCGGCAAGTGTGCTCGGCTTTTTGTTCCTGCCGCTCCTCGACCATCTGGCTTGGCTCGGCGCCGGCGTTGCCGGGGTGGCCTTCGTGCTGGTCTATTTCGTCGCCCGCTATTGGGGCACGCTGCTGCCGCACCTCGCCGAATTCGGCGTCGCCGCCGATGGCCATGCCGGGATGCGCACGGCGCTGCTTTACCTCGCCAATATTCTCGGCGCGTCCGCGGGTTCGATCCTCACGGGATTTGTTTTGACGGATCGTCTCAGCTTGACCGCACTCGGTTCGCTCCTGGTCGTGGCGAGCTTCGCCTGCGCCGCTCTGCTGGTGGTTGCGCTGCCCTTGCCGCGTTTGGAAAAGCTCCGGCGGGCAGGCGTAGCGGCGGGACTTGCCGTGCTGGCGGTGGTCGCGATCCCGCCATTGTCGGCCAACATACTCGAAGCGCTGCAATGGAAAGGCGCGCCGCAGGGCGTACCCCTCGTTCACATCGTGGAAAATCGCAGCGGCATCATTACCGTAGCGGCGGATGGCGCTGTTTACGGCAACGGCATGTATGACGGGCGCTTCAATACCGACCTCACGCACGACACCAACGGCATCGTGCGGCCCTATGCGCTGAGCCTGTTTCATCCGGCACCGCGCGACGTGCTGATGATCGGTTTGTCTTCGGGCTCATGGGCGCAAGTCATCGCCAACAATCCGAACGTCGCCTCACTCACCGTGGTCGAGATCAATCCCGGCTATCTGTCGCTCATTGCGCAGGAGCCTGAAGTCGCCTCACTCCTGCGCAATCCCAAGGTCACGATTGTGACGGACGATGGCCGCCGCTGGCTGCGCGCCAATTCCGGCCGGCGCTTCGACGCCATCGTCTCGAACACGACGTGGTACTACCGTGCCAACGTCACCAATCTCCTTTCCAGCGAGTTTCTCGACCTCATCAAGCAGCACCTGAATCCGGGCGGGATTTTCTTTTACAACACGACCGATTCGGCGCGCGTCCAACGCACCGCCTGTCTCGCCTTTGCCGACGGGGCACGCTTCCTCAACCATATGGTCGTCTCCGATTCGCCAATCCGCTGGGATTTTGCGCGGTGGCGAGACACACTCGAGGCCTATCGCATCGATCGCCATGCGATATTTGATACCTCGCGCAGCGCGGATCGCGCCGAGCTGGACCAGCTCCAGGCTTGGGAGACAAGCTTGACGGCCCGCAATGATCCGCGGCCGATCGAGCCCTGTTCGGATATCCTTGCCCGCACCGCCGGCAAACAGCCCGTCACCGACGACAATATGGGCAGCGAGTGGCGGTATTCTCTCGGATTGGAATGATCGTGCCATCTCCCGGCTAGGTAGTTACCGCCCACGCGAAAATAGCCGATCCGAAGCGAGCCGCGCGCCGTCGCGCAGGCTTGCAAGCTTGGCCCAAACCACGTCCTCGGCGACGCGGCCCCAGCCGGCCGAGGTATCGAATCCGCAATCGGTTCCCGCCAGCACCCGCGACGGATCGCCGACGACTGCGGCGACGCGCTCGATGCGGTCGGCCACCACCTCCGGGTGCTCGACGAAATTCGTCAGGCTGTCGATGACGCCCGCCACCAGGACCTGATCGTCCTTGAGCGGATGTTTGGCGAAACAGCGAAATTCGTGGGCGTGCCGCGGATTGGCGAAGGGCAAGACGAAACCGCCGACATTGGCCTCAAGCAGCGCAGGCAGGATGTCTTCGAGCGGCACGTCGCAATCGTGCGGCGATTCGGAATTGCCCCAGCACACGTGCAGGCGGACGCGGTCGCGCGGAACGTTGATCAGCGCATGATTGATGGTCGCGACGACCTGCCCGACGAATGCGACGAATGCGGCCACCGGTTTGTCCTTGTAGGTGATGTGGCGTTCGAGCGCGAGATCGGGCGCATCGATCTGCAACAGCAACCCATTCTTGACGATCGCTTCGTACTCGACTTGAAGCGCGCGGCCGAGCGCCGCCAGATAGTTCGCAAGCGTATCGTAATGCTCGTTGCGCACCGCCATGGCGAGAATGCCGGGCGACGGCGCGCTCATGAACGGTTCGAGAAAGACGCCTGGGTTCTCTGCCAGGACCGCATTAAAATAACGGCATTCGTCATCGATCGCGCGATCGTCGAGATAGCGCACCTCGCCGATCGCCTTCGGCAGGCCGCCAAGCGCAGAGACCTGGGTCTTGCTGGCGTGCTGCTCGATCCACATGCGCTTGAAGTCCGGATAGCGATCGACATCGGCGCGCGACGGCCGCTCCCAGCTGCCGCCAAGTCCCGATAGCCGCTCCTTGAGATAGAGAAAGAAGGAATCGCGCTGCTGCTCGCCGTTATTGCCGACGTCGATGCCGGCGTCGTGCTGCTTGCGCACGATCGCCCGCACCGCTTCGCGTCCGGCGCGATCGATCTCGGCGGCATCGACCGCCTCGCCGCGCGCGCGCAAGGCGTACAGCCGCGTCAATTCGCGCGGCCGCGGCAGGCTGCCGGTATGGGTCGTCAATATTCTCGACGTGCTGCGCTGCATCGGTGCGGTCTTCTTATCTCGATACGTGGTAAGGCAGCCAAAGGGCGAGATCGGGCCACACTATCACCAGCGCCAGCACCACGAACATCGTCAGATGGAACGGAATGGTGCCGAGGATCACTTCGCTCAGTTTACCGTCCCAGATGCTTTGTATGACGAACAGATTGATTCCTATCGGCGGCGAGATTTGCCCAAGCTCGACGAATAGGACGAGAACGACGCCGAACAGCAACGGGTCGATGCCGTAACTCGGCAGGATCGGGAATATCAGCGGCACGGTAATCACGATCATGCCCAGACTTTCGATCAGGCAGCCGAGCACGGTGTAGAGTATGAACAGCGCCAGGAAGAATTCCAGCCGCGTGAGATGCATGCCGACGACGAAGGCCGTCACCTTTTCGCCGACGCCCGCAAAGCTGATCGCATAGGAGAACACATAGGCCGAAAAGATGATGAACAGGATATTTCCGGAGAACCTGATCGTGCTGTACATCGCGTCGATCAATCCGCGCGGCGTGAGATGGCCGAACACGGCGCCGAGGAGAATCGCCAGGCTGCAGCCGATCGTCGCGCCCTCGGTCGTGGTGACGAGGCCGGCATAGATGCCGCCGAGCGTGCCGCCGATCAGAATGGCGAACGGCAAGACATCGGACAACGCGACCATCAGTTCGTGCAGCGAGCGCGGTCCGGGCTCGCGCGGCGCCACGGCAGGCACAATCAAGGCGTGGGCTCCGATATAGACCATGAAGGCCACGGTCATCATCAGGCCGGGCACAAGGCCTGCCATGAACAGTTTCGGCACCGAGGTTTCGGTAAACGTGCCGTAGACGATCATGCCGAAACTCGGCGGCAGCAAAATGCCGAGCGTGCCCCCGGCCGCCAGCGATCCAGCCGCCAATCGCCGGTCGTAATTGCGGCGGAGGAGTTGCGGTAGCGCCACGCCGCCGATCGAAGCCGCCGTCGCGATGCTCGATCCGCTCACCGAGGCGAATATCGCGCAGCCTGCGATGTTGGTCTGCAGCAATCCGCCGGGAAGTTTTGCCACGAGCTTGGCAAGGCCGCTATAGATGCGGCTGCTCAGGCCGCTGACGCGCAGAATTTCCGCCATCAGCATGAACAGCGGCACGCAGGTCAGCACGAAACTGTTCATGCTGCCCCAGCTCACCAGCCCCAGACTGTTGAGACTCGGCAGACCACCTTGCAGCAGCAGATAAAACATCGCCGGAACCGCGATCGCGAAAGGAACCGCCATTCCGCACGCGAGCAGAACAAGAAAAAAGGCGAAGGTGACGACGATCTGAATCTCAGGGCTCACCGGCGCCCTCCGTCGTCTTGCCGAACGCGCGCAAGCGGGCAACGTCGGCCGCGAGCGTGCGCAGCATGGAGAAGCACAGCGCCGCCGCGCCGAGCATCATCGCGATTTGCGGTATCCACAGCGGCGTCGCCAGATAGGTCGGGGCGCGATCGTGGAAGCGGAACGAGGAGAGCTCGAATCGCGTCAATTGCCACAACAGCAGCACGCAGAAAGCGAGCGAGAGAACATCGAATATGACGTGGGACACCGCACGGCCGAACGGCGAGAGGCGAGACTGGACCAGCTCGACGTGGTGAAAGCTGTCGCTGATTTGGCATACCGGCAGGCTGACGAAGGCGATCACCACCAGCATGTAGCCGCCAAGCTCGTCCGAAATCTCAAAGGAAAAATTGTACAGCGACCGCGTCAATATATCGACGCCAATCACGACCAGCATCACGATCAATGCCGCGACGCATGCGAGCTTGCAGGCCCGTTCGACAATGCTTTCCTTGAGCCTTGGCGCAGCCGAACTGCTATGCGCGCCGCGCTCCTCGATCTGTGGCATTATGATTGCTAGGATTTATCGTCCCAGCGCGCTCCGCACCTTTGCCAGCGCTTCGACGACGTCGGGACCGCGCGACTTTGCCCATTCGTCCCAGTACGGTGTCATTGCCTTAATCGCGCGCGCATTCTCCTCCGGTGTCGCCTTGGTGAAGGTGTATCCGGCGGCAGTGAGGACCTGGACCGATTCCGCTTCTTCCTTCTGCATCGTCTCCTGGTCCCAGCGCGCCGTGTCTTGCGCGACCTTGCGCAGCTTGCCCTGCAGGTCGGGCGAGAGCTTGTCGTAAGCCTCGGTATTGGCGATGAAATAGGAGTTGTTGACGTTGACGATCAGGACGTAGCCGTATTTGAGCAGGTCCTTCCACAGCACCGCGCCGACGCCGGCCGTGAAAATACCGTCGACCACGCCGCGGTCGAGCGCCGAGGGGACTTCCGGCGCGCTCATCGTGATCGAGGTGCCGCCAAAACTGCGCACGAACTCGCCCTGTTCCGGCTGCGCGACGCGAAGTTTCATGCCTTTAATGTCGTCGAGCGATTCGAGTTTCTTGCGCCCCCAGATGAACTGCAGCGGATAGGTATACGAGGCGAGAAGGGTCGAGCCCTTCTCCCGGTAGGCCTTTTCGACGTACGGCTTGAGCACCGCGTCCGCTTTGGCGAAATCCGCGTAGGATTGAATGAGCATCGGCAGTCGCGGAATGCCGGCGACCGGGATGTTTCCCGAATTGAACAGGTCGTCGCCGACCTGCACGACATTGCCGCCCACGGCCTGCGTGATATTGCTGGCGTTGATCTGCAAGGTGCCTGCCAGATGCAGCCGAACCTTGAGCTCGCCGTTGGTCGCCTTTTCGATTTCCTCGGTAAACAATTTGGCGCCGCGCGATGTCGCGAAATTCGGCGCCGACTGATGCATGTAAAAATTCCAGTCCTCCGCAGCGGGCACCTGCCCACTGGAAACGAACAGGAAACCCAGCGACAGACAAAGTGCGGCTATCCTGACCGCAGTCTTGCGGTTTTGCTCGAGCATGGCGACCCTCCCTTCGTCATCGCTGGTACGCCGGCGATTGACGAAATCCGATTTCGCTGATTTTGCAGCAGCTTTTTTTTCGTCGAAAGAGCCTATGGACACCGCATTTGGCTGTCAACGCGCCGGCCTCCAAGGATGCGCTCAACGGACGTGGTGGCCGACCTTCAGAAGCGGTAACATCAGCGTGGATTGATCCGGACCCTGGGGCGATGGTCGAAACGTTTGTCCAGCACGACGTGATCGTGATCGGGGCCGGCATCGCCGGCCTCGTCGCCGCGAACCGCGCCGCGCAGCTCGGCAAGCGCGTCATCGTCCTGGAGAAGAGCACAGAAGAAAAATACCTCTGCAATTCTCGCTACACATACGGCACGTTCCACATCAATTTCACCGATGTGGCGGCGGACGAGGATGTGCTGTTCGACAAGATCGAAGCCTGCACGGAGGGCCTTGCGCGCAAGGATCTGGCGTGCGCCATCGCCAAGGATGGCCGCCGGCTGATGCAGTGGCTCAAGAGCGAGGGCATCGATCTCGTCGATCTCGGCGGCTACCAGACCAACGTGCTGGCACCGCCATGGCGAAAGGGGTTTGGCCTGACCTGGCGGGGATATGCCGGCGACGTGGCGCTGACGCGGCTCGAAGAAAATTTAGCGCAGCGGCAGGGCCGGATTCTGCGCGGGGCTCGCGCGCGTGCGCTAAAATTTGCTTCGGGCGGCATCGAGGTCGAGACCGACGCGGCCGAAGTCGCCGCCAAATTCAATGCATCATCCGTCGTCATCGCCGACGGCGGCTTCCAGGCCAGCTTCGACCTGATCCGCGCGCACATTTCGCCCGCGCCCGAAAAACTTCTGGCGCGCAACGGCGGCACCGCGACCGGCGATGGCCTGCGCATGGCGCAGGCGCTCGGCGCCGCGAGCACTGGCCTCGCCACGTTTTACGGTCATCTGCACAGCCGCGATGCGATGAATTCCGTCCGGCTGTGGCCGCGGCCCTATGCCGACGAGATCGCGGCCGCTGGCATCGTGATCGACGCCGACGGCAGCCGCTTCGCCGACGAGGGGATGGGCGGCATCTATTTATCCAACGTCGTGGCCCGCCTGCCCGATCCGCTCGGCGCCACGATCGTATTCGACCAGGCAATCTGGGACGGACCACCCGGCCGCGGCCATGCGCAGCCGCCCAATCCGCTGCTGCCGGAGGCCGGCGGCACGCTGCATCGTGCCGGCACGATTACGGAGCTGGCCGGACTGATCGGCGTCGCGCCACAGCGGTTGGAGGACCTTGTCGGCGAATACAACGCCGCCGTCGATGCCGGCACGCTGCACTTGCTGTCGCCGCCGCGTCGCAGCGACCGCTACAAAACCTGGCCGATCAGGATCGCGCCGTTCTATGCTCTGCCGATTTGCGCGGCGATCACCAACACCATGGGCGGCATCGTGGTCGACGGCAATGGCGCCGTCCTTGACCTGAGCGACACGCCGATGCCGGGGCTGTTCGCGGCAGGTTCCACCATCGGGGGGCTGGACGGCGGGCCGAACGCCGGTTACGTCGGCGGACTGATCAAGGCGACGATCGCGTTGCGCGCCGCGGAAGCGATTGCGGCATCCTAGTGCCGCGCGTGTTTGCTCGGCAGATTGGCATAAGGGGGAGCTACCATGTCGTTCTACGAAAATGGCGCCGTTCGCATCTACTACGAGGAGGACGGCTCCGGCATGCCGTTATTGATCCTCCCCGGAGGCGGATTGAACTCGACAATCGCCGGCCTCGACGGCCCGCTGTCGCCCTTCAACCCGATGGATGCGTTCAAGGGCGAGTACCGCTGCATCGCGGCGGACCTGCGCAACGCCAATGGCGGCCAATCCTCAGGCCCGCTCGAGATCGACCGGCCATGGGATGCCTATGCCGATGACCAGCTCGGGCTGATGGATCACCTCGGCATCGACAAGTTCCTGGTGTTCGGCTTCTGCATCGGCGGCCCCTTCATCTGGAATCTGTTGCAGCGGGCGCCCGATCGCGTCATCGCCGCCGTGCTGGCGCAGCCCAGCGGTTCGCGTCCGGAGCTGCGCGATCATTTCTACGACAACAATACGAAGAACTGGGGTCCGCCGCTGACCGCCAAGCGGCCCGAGATCACCATGGCGATGGTCGATAAATTCCTGACCAAGATGTACCGCACCGATGCCGACTTCGTCTTCACCGTGACGCGCGATTTCGTGCGCAACTGCCAGACGCCTGTGCTCATCCTTCCCGATGACGTCCCGTCACATCCGTACGCTGTCGCCATGGAGTCAGCGATGCTCGCACCCAATGCCGAAGTGAGCATGTTTCCGTGGAAGGAGCCCGCGGAGCGGGTCCCCTTGGCGGTTCGCCAAATCCGTTCCTTCCTCCGCGCGCATCGGTCGGCTTTTGCTTAGAGCATGATCCGGAAAAGTGGAAACCGGTTTTCCGAAAAGATCATGCTTCACTAAAATGCTAGAGCGCAAATCGTTTTAACTTGAAACGATTTCGCTCTAGGAGTCAGGTGGAGCTTGAAACACCATGAAACGCAGTACCGACCGGATTCTCACCACCCATACCGGTAGCCTGCCGCGTACCGCCAAGGTGGTCGAGCTTTTGCTCGCCGAACAAAAGAAGCCCGCGGCGCGCAAGGCCGAACTTAATGCCGCGGTCCGCGAAGCGATTGCACATGTAGTGCAAAAACAGATCGAATGCGGCATCGACATCATCAGTGACGGCGAACAGGGCCGCACGGACTATACCGTGCATGTGCTCGATCGGCTCACGGGCTTTGCCGGCGAAAGCACGCCGCCGTTAGGCACCGGCGACGAGGAATTCCCGGAACTGGCGCAGTTGCTCACGCATTTTGCCTCGCCGTTCCAGTACCGGCCGTCCTGCACCGGTGAGGTGACCTGGAAAAATTGGGCCGCAGCGCTTGCCGACATCGACATGTCCAAGGACGCGATGAGGGGTGCAAACGCCGCCGAGTTGTTCATGACCTCGCCGTCGCCCGGTCAGATCGCGCGCTATCTCAAGAACAAGCACTACAACACGGAACAAGCTTACGTGTATGCGCTCGCCGATGTGATGAAGCGCGAATACAAGGCGATCGTCGACGCGGGCTTCATTCTGCAGCTCGATTGTCCCGACCTCGCGATGCTTCGCCACACCGTCTATCTTGACAAGAGTCTCGCCGATTTCCGCAACATCATCGCGGTGAATGTCGCGGCGCTCAATCACGCGGTCGCCGATATTCCAGCGGACCGCATGCGCATGCATGTGTGCTGGGGCTCGACCGTAGCGCCGCACCACACCGACGTGCCGCTCATCGACATCATCGACATCGTGCTGACCGCAAAGCCGCTTGCCGTGTCGTTCCCCGCCGCCAATGCGCGGCACGAGCACGAATGGAAAATCTGGCGCGAGGTCAAGCTGCCCGCCGGCAAGGCGATCATACCGGGCGTCATCGATTCGACGGTGAACACCGTGGAGCATCCAGAGGTCGTCGCCGACCGCATCCTGAATTTTGCCAATGTGGTCGGGCGTGACAACGTCATTGCTGGCGTTGATTGCGGCTTCGGCACCTTTGCGGGTCGCGTTCAGGTCGACAGCAAGATCGTCTGGCTCAAGCTGCAATCGCTCGCCGAAGGCGCCCGCCGCGCCTCCGCGCAGCTCTGGGCGAAGGCGGCATAGCGGACCGCGACTTTCAGCATTTCGTCAACGGCGGATAGTCGCGGGTGTAGACCGGGTGGGCGAGGAACTCGCTTTCCGGCCAGGTCCAGAACTGGCTGACGTTCTCGTAGGTCTTTATCGTCTTATTCCAGAGCGTGAGCCCGTATTTGGCGCCCTCCTTGCCCAGGCGCCGCACGTAAATGTTTCCCACCGCGTTGTTGAGATGGTCGAATTTGAGCGGCCCCCGCGGCGTGTCGGCGAGACTGACTGCCTTCAGCGTCGCCATGAACTTGTCCTTGTCGCCGAGATCGCCGCCGAGCGTCCTTAAGCCGGCGTCGACGACCTGGCAGTTGATGTAAAGCGCCGCAGAGTAAAAGCCGGGAATGGCGTCGTGGTTTTTCAGCATGCTTTCGACGAAGCGCTTGTTGCCATCGGTGTCGAGGTCGACCGTGTAGGGGGTCGCGCTGACGAGACCGAGCGCCTCGTCGCCGAAGCTTCTGAGCAAGGCGTCGTCGGCGCCGGTCATTCCCGCCACCACCGGATATTTGAGCCCGGCGCCGGCATACGCCTTCATGAAGCGCAACGGATTGGACCCGGCAAAGCCCTGGCAGACGCCGTCACAGTCGGCGATCTGCGCGATGTATGGGGTGTAGTCGGGGGTGACCAGCGGCGGCCATAGCTTGTTGACGATGCAGCCGCCGCCCGCCGCAAACGCGGCCTGGAAGCCGCCCATCTCCTCGTAATCGTAAGACAGATCTTCGCCCGCGGTCACAACGCGCTTGAGTTTCAATTCGGTCGCCGCGTAATGCCCCATCGCGTGCATCGCCCCCGACGCGGTCGCGCCCGCCCGCAGCAGATAGGGGTTGGGATGGCGCTGCGTCAGATCGTCGGCGGCGGCGACGCTGAACGTCGGCACTTGTTGTTCGCGGATATAATCGTTGATGGCGTAAAGTTCGAAGGTCGCGAGCGGACCGAGAATGACGTCGACCTTGTCGTGCTCGATGAGCTCTTGCGCCTTGATCTTCGCGCCGGCCGGATTACCGCCGGTATCGGCGGAGAACAGCTCCACTTTTCGGCCGCCCATCATGGCGTTGTTGTCCTTCAGGAACGTCAGTACGCCTTGTTCCATCTGGACCCCGCCCTGCGCCAGCGGGCCGGTCTTGACCGTGAGAAGCCCGACCTTGATCGATGGCGATTGCGCGATCGCCGGCGCGGGAAAGCGGCCCAGTGCAGCGGTCGCACCGGCGGCAGCGGCGCCCCGGACGAGCGTTCGGCGGCTGAATTTGCGGGTCATCATCTTTTCCTCCTGCAATCGCTCGTACGGACGCGGTCCTGACCTAATGGCCACAACGAACCCCGGCACACGCGAAGCGCGCACAATTTCTCCCGCCGCTACCTAGCACAACTCGTCATCAAAATGCAGACCGCCAGGGCGATCAGCGTTGAAACATGTAGCTCGGTCTAGCAAATTTTGGTTGTATCTTCCCTTATAAGGGCGAGCTCGTTCGCTTAAGGAGGCTTGAAATCCGGAGGATTTGAAAATGCGCATCCTCATAGCGTCAGTCGCAATTGCGTTGATGACAGTGCCTGCTTACGCCCAAGACATGGGAAAAGCGAGAAAGCATCAACACACACAGAAGACGGAAAATACCGCAAAGATGAAGGCCGATGAGCAGGCTTACAAAGAGGCGCTCAAGCGCATTCCCAACTCCACCAAGAAGGTCGATCCGTGGCAAAATGTGCGATAGCCAAGGATAACTGCGCACCCAACCGCATGGTTGCCACCTTTGCACGATCCCTCAATTGACGTAGCATAATTGCAGACAGTTCGAGATCGATCCGCCAGGGAGGAAAACATGTCGCCAGTCGCCGAACGGACGCGCGCGATTTCGGTCACGAAACTGCATCCGGACATCGGGGCGGAAATCCGCGGCGCCGATCTCAGCCGTCCGCTGGACGACGAGACGGTGCGGGCGATCAAGGACGCCTGGCACCAGCATGCGGTGCTGCTGTTCCGCGATCAAAATCTTGGCGAAGACGATCAGCGCCGGTTCGCCTCCCATTTCGGTCCGGTCGCGAAGCGGGTGCCGCCGAAGCCGGGCGCAAAAGGTGCGGCCGATGCGCTGGTGTGGGACGACATGATGACGATCAGCGATCATGTCGATGCCAACGGCAAGGCGCTCGGCTCGCTTGGGCACGGCGAAATGTGGTTCCACACCGACAAGTGCTACCATCGGCAGCCGCACCGCGCGACGTTCCTCTACGGCATCGAAATTCCGTCCGAGGGCGGTCACACGCAGTTTTCCAGCATGTACGCGGCATACGAAAACTTGCCGGCCGATCTGAAGCGGCGGCTCGGCGGCGCGATGGTCGTGCAGGGCCAGCAATACGGCGTCGGCCGCCGCATCGATATTACGCTGCCGCTCGAGAGCACCCATCACTGCGCGCAGCCGATCTTCGTCACCAATCCCGGCTCCGGCCGCAAAGCGCTCTACGTCGCCAGCCAGAACTCGATGTGGATCGAAGGCATGGACCGCGACGAAAGCGAAGCGCTGCTGCAACGGCTGTTCGCGATCGCCGAGGATCCGGCCATCATCTACGAGCACGTCTGGCGACCCGGCGACCTCGTCATGTGGGATAACCTCGCATGCCTGCACGCCCGCACCGATTGGCCGAGCGAACAGCGCCGAACGCTGCGCCGCTGCACCGTCGAGGGCGAGTCGCTGTACTAGAATCCACGCGCAAACGCGTTGCGGGACATGCCGTGAAACTTCCCCGCCGGACTTTTTTGCATATGGCAGCGGCTGTCGCGGCGCTGCCGGTGTTGCCGCGCATTGCATGGTCGCTCGATTATCCGACACGGCCGGTGCGCGTGATCGTCGGCTTTCCGGCCGGCAGCGGGCCCGACATCATCGCCCGCCTGGCCGGACAACGGCTGTCGGACCGTCTCGGTCAGCAATTCTTCGTCGAGAATCGGTCGGGCGCAGGCAGCAGCATGGCCGCCCAGGATGTCGTGGCTGCGCCCGCGGACGGCCACACGCTGCTCCTCGCCGCCAACGCCAATACCGTCAACGTGAGCCTTTATCCGAACCTGCCTTTCAATTTCGTGCGCGACATCGCGGCCGTCGGCATGATCTGCAGCGCCCCTTTTCTGCTGACGGCCAATCCGGCAATGCCGGCGAAAACTTTCCCGGAGTTCATCGCCTATGCGAAAGCCAATCCGGGCCGGATCAATATGGCGTCGCCGGGTATCGGCACCACGCCGCACCTCATGTACGAGCTCTTGAAGATGATGACGGGCATCGAACTCACTCACGTGCCCTATCGGACGGGTTACATACCCGATCTCCTGAGCGGGCAGGTGCAAGTCGCGTTTTCAACGATAACCCAGGCGCTCGCGTACGTCAGCGACGGCAAATTGCGCGCGCTGGCGGTGAGCAGCGCAGCGCGGTCGGAGGTCTTGCCTGACGTGCCGGCCGTGGGCGAATTCGTGCCGGGCTATGACGCCAGTGGCTGGTTCGGCATCTGCGCACCGAAAGCCACGCCGACGGCCATCGTCGACAAGCTCAACACTGCGATCAACGCCATCGTCGCCGAGCCGGACACGCGGGCGCGCCTGGTCGGTTTGGGCGTTCGGCCACTGTCGATGACATCTGCCGAGTTCGGCAAACTCATCGCCGACGATACCGAGAAATGGGCTAAGGTTATCCGGTCGGCCAATATCAAGACGGAGTAATCGCTGCGTTCCACAACTGGCCGGACCGCCACTTTGATGCGTGATATTCTTCCCCTGTCGCTTCCCCCAATTCGGGCAGAGTCAATGGCAATCGACACCGCAAGGCGGCAATTCGTTTTTGCGCTCGGCGGCGCAGCCGCAGCGTGGCCGCTCACCGCGCGGGCGCAGCAGCCTTCGTATCCCGAGCGACCGTTGACCATGGTGGTGACGTTTACCGCGGGCGGCTCTTCGGATGTGCTGGCGCGCGCTGTGGCGGACGCCATGTCGCGTGGGCTCGGCAGGCAGGTGGCGGTGGACAATCGGCCGGGCGCCGGCGGCCATGTCGGCGCCGAATCGGTGGCGCATGCGGCGCCCGACGGCTACACGATTCTGTTCGGCACCAATGGCACGCTCGGCATCGGGCCCGCGCTTTACAAGAATTTGCGCTACGATCCGGCGCGCGACCTTAGCCCGGTCGGCATCCTGCACAAATTGCCGCTGCTCCTGATCGTCAATCCATCGGTGCCGGCGAACAACCTGCGCGAACTGATCGACTACGCCCGCGAAAACCCCGGCAAGCTGTCCTTTGCCTCGGCCGGCGTCGGCACGGTTTCGCATCTCGCCGGCGAACTGTTCAAGCTCGAGGCCAAGGTCGATATCCTGCACGTCCCCTACAAAGGCGGCGGCGCCACTTTCCCGGATCTCATAGCGGGACGGGTCTCCATGATGCTGGAAACCATTCCGACCGCTTTGCCGCTGGTGCGCGGCGGCCAGATGCGCGCCATCGGCGTGACCGTCAAGCAGCGCTCGGCCGCGGCGCCCGACATTCCGACCTTGGCTGAATCAGGGTTGCCCAATTTCGACGTCAGCGCCTGGACCGGTCTGTTCGTTCCCGCCGGCACGCCACGCGGTATCGTCGAGCGGCTCAATGCCGAAACGTTAAGAATTGCCGGCGGCAAGGACTACGTGGCCCTCATTCAATCGATGGGAACCGACGTGGCGAGCTCGAGCCCGGAAGAATTCGGTAAATTCGTGCACGACGACGTGGCGCGCTGGAGCGAGGTCATCAGGCGCTCCGCCATCCCGCAGATCGATTGAGGCCGCGATACGGAGGAAGCTATGAGCTACGAAACCATCACTGTCGAGCCGGTGTCGCCGCACATCGGCGCGGAGATCGGCAAAATCGACCTGACCAAGCCGTTGCCGAACAATCAGGTCGAGGAGCTGCACAAGGCGTTCATTCAATACCAGGTGATCTTCTTTCGCGACCAGAAGATCAGCTTTGACGACCACATCAGGCTCGGCGCCTATTTCGGCTCGATCGGCAAGCATGTCGGCGGCGCAACCATCAGCAAGACCACCGACAATCCCCATGTCCGGAAATTTCATTATGACGAAACCTCGACACAAATCTCCGGCGAGAATTTTCACTCCGACCAGTCCTGCGGGGCGATTCCGCCGCTCGGCAGCATGCTCTACAATCACACGGTGCCGCCCGACGGCGGCGGCGACACCATGTTCGCCAGCATGTATGCCGCCTATGATGCGCTCTCGCCGCGCATGCAGGCCTATCTCTCGGGCCTGACCGCCACCCATGACGGCAGGCGCGTGTTCGGTCCCACCGCCCCGGTGGCGATCCATCCGGTGATTACCAAGCATTCGGTCACCGGCAAGAAAGTCATTTACGTCAACACCGATTTCACCGCGAAGATCAATGAATTGCCGGCGCTCGAAGGCGAGCGGGTGCTGCGATTCCTGATCGATCACTGCAACAAGCCCGAATGGACGTGCCGCTTCCGCTGGCGCGCCCATTCAATCGCCTTCTGGGACAATCGCTGCACCCATCACAAGGCGATCTGGGACTATTGGCCGAATGTGCGCTCCGGCTATCGCATCCAAGTCGAAGGAACGGCGTCGCCCGAAGCCGGTTGATTTGGCGGGCATCATCCCATTGGGGCGTTGGCAAAGAGTAATGCAATGCGCAACGTGATCGCCATGCTGGTATTGACGGGTGTGCTTTGCTTCTCGGCTGCCGTCGGTGCCCAGGTCAATTACGATTTGCTCCCTGGATACGGCGACAAACACGGCTATCCGCCGAAAGTGACATACCGCGCGTGGATCCTCAGCTATAGAGACAGCAAGTATTATAGCTGTTCCGCGACTTATGACTTCGTCGCCCCTGCGACGCCGACACTTGTTTGTGGGCTGAAGGGCTCGTTCGAGCCGCCGCTATTGAGCGGTCCCCATGTGAAAACGTTGCAGGCTCCCGGGGGGCCTCCCGGTGGCGTTGGCAGCGAAGAGAGTCTGTCCATTTTTTTCTGGCAGATCGACCAGGCTAGCGGACAAATCCAATTTTGTTTGCCGGTTGCCAATATCAATTGCGTGGCATTCCAAATACCGTAGATCGGGAAATTGACGGCACTTCCGCTTCGGATCATTAGCGCTGTTATGTTCGTCCGCCCTTGCGGATTTCGTCTATCTGTTCCGCCGCAGCCGTCGCGCCCTTGCCACGCAATGTATCGGCCAATACGCGAAGATATTCGTCCTCGCTTGTAAACGCTTCGTAACCCTTCGGTGGACCCCAGAAATAGTAGAGTCTTACCTGTCCCGGCCGATTTCTCGGCGACTCGGGGTCAGTGCGGTCATAATAATTGACCCCGCAACCGGAATTATCGCTGGCAATGCCGTGGTGAGCTTTTGCGGCCATGACCAGATGGCCCGCCGAGAGCGAAGCGAGCAGACTATCGACCAGGCTTTCAACACTGTCCCAGACTTTCTTCATCGACGCCCTCTATTTCGCGCCTTGCCAAGTCGTACCGCTGGATCGTCTCGCTGTTACTTTGCGGTGACCATCCTGTAGGCCGCTTCGATGTTGGTCGGCATGCGATCCTGGCTGGCCCAGCTTGCGTACTCGGGCATTTGGACTTCTTTCTTGATGTCGTCGAGCGACTTCCCCTCTTTGACCTTCGCGGCAACGCGTTCCACGAGGAGCGCATAATACTTTTCGCCGTCGTCGAACAACTTTGCCGTGGTGGGAGGGCCATGGCCTGGAATCACGTGCTCGGGATTCAACGCCTTCATCATCTTTCCGGCAGCAAGGATGTCGGAAATGTTGACGAACGGACGGAAGATATTGATTTGCTCGGACACGAATGCGGACGCTGAAAACAGCATGCGCTCTTTCGGCAGCCAGATTGCGGTGTCGGCTTCGCTGTGAACGCCTTTCAAATATTTCAGCTCGAAGGTGCGTTCGCCGACATACAATGTCATCTTTTCGCTGTACTCGACCTGCGGCGGAATGAACTTATAGCCCTCCAGCGCCGTTTTCATCTCCGGCGACGTTGCGGCAAGCTTTGCGATCCGATCCGGAGTCTGGCGCTCGCGGTTACGCATCGACTCGCCGGCTCCGGCCGCGGCGATGATGGTTGCGGGCGGGGAGAAGACAAAATGACCGGTCGTATGATCGGGATGAGGCTCCGTATCGATGAGAAAGCGCACCGGCATCGGGGTGAGCTTCTTGACGGCGTCCATAACCGCGCGCGAATCGGTTGGCTCATGCCCGCTGTCGATCAGCACCACCCCGTCCTGGGTCAGGATGATGCCGGTGTTGGATTTGAAGTTTTTTCCGACATACGCATAGATGCCGTCGGCAAATTTCATAAACTGCGGGCCGAGATCCTGGGCAAATGCCGGTGCGCTGGTCGCAAGTCCGACCAAGCTGACCAATGCTGCTGCGGCCTTGATGGTCATGAAAGTCCTCCCCTGGCCATTGGCGTTCTGCGACGCCGGTCGCAAGCTTAGCCGTGTTTCCAGACAGAGTCCGATGTCCGAAATGGCGCAGGACCGGACGCGGCGTCGCCCAAGCCGCGATGTCCGCTTATTCCCCGAAAAAGCGGGCATTCCGCGCTCAAATCAGCATGGTCCCGCCCCGATCCGGCCTTGCCGGCACGACGCAATTGCCTGGGCTGGGCCATTGTGATTCAATCCGGCAAAATCCTCGCAACCGGGAGGCAACGACCATGACCATCACCGTCTGTCCGGTCACGCAAGACTTTGCCGCCGAGATCGGCGACGTCGATTTGTCGGGGCCGATCGCGCCGTCCGACGTGCAAGCGATCAAGGACGCGTTCGCCAAATATGCGGTGCTGATCTTTCCCGATCAGCAGCTGTCCCAGGACCAGCATCTCGACTTCGCTAGGCATTTCGGGCCGCTCGAGACCACGATCGCGCTGCATCGCAAGGACGCCAAGCTGCGCGTGCGTAAGGAATTCGCCGACGTTTCCAACCTCGATCCTGAAAACGAAGTGTGGGGCAAGGACTCGCGGCAGCGCATGTTCCAAATGGGCAACCGGCTGTGGCACACCGACTCTTCGTTCAAGCGGCTGCCGGCACTGGCGTCGCTGCTCTACGCGCGCTCGATCCCGACGGTCGGCGGACATACGGAATTCGCCGACGAGCGGGCGGCCTATGATGCGCTGCCTGAGGAAACAAAGCGCCGCCTCGACAATCTCGTGGCCGAGCATTCGATCTTCAATTCGCGGGCGCGGCTCGGCTTCACCAATTTCAGCGACGAGGAACGGGCGGGCCTGCCGCCGGTGCCGCAGGTGCTGGTGCGCACGTTACCGCAATCCGGCCGCAAGTCGCTCTATCTGGCGTCGCACGCCGGGCGGATTTTCGGCATGCCCGAAGCGGACGGCCGCGCGCTGATCGAGGAGTTCCTCGCCCACGCCACGCAACGGCAATTCGTCTACACCCATCGCTGGCGCGTCCACGATCTCGTCATCTGGGACAACCGCTGCACCATGCACCGCGGCACCGAATTCGACGACCTGCGCTGGAAGCGCGACATGCAGCGCGCCACGGTCTGCGATGTGGCCAATTCCTGCGAGCAGGCCGGCATCAAGGTCGAGGCGGCGTAGCGGCTTACGATTGCACGAAGCGCTTGAGCTCGTCGCCGAGGCGCGCGATCACGCCGTCCCAATCGCCGAGCGAGGTCTGCCGGAACAAGCGCGCCGTCGGATACCAGGGGCTGGTATCGCCATCGAGCGTCCAGCGCCAATCGGGCGCGAACGGCAGCAGCATCCACAACGGTCGACCCATGGCGCCGGCAAGGTGCGCCACCGCGGTGTCGACCGAGATCACGAGATCACAGAGCGCAATCACGGCTGCGGTGTCGGCGAAATTCTCAAGCTCGGCGCCGACATTGGTCACGCGTTTCTCGGCGTCGAGCGCGACTAAATCCTCGCCGCGAACGTCGCGCTGGATGCTCACGAACCGCGCTGGAATGGACAACAGCGCTGCAAGCTTAGCGAACGCAATCGAGCGGTTGCGGTCGTTGAGGTGGCTCGGATTGCCGGCCCAGGCGATCGCGATCCGCGGCCGCTCGAGCGCGCCGAGCCGCGCCGACCACTTTGCCAGGTGCGCGTCGTCGGCCGACAGATAAGGAATATCCGCCGGCACCGTTGCCGGTTCGGTCTTGAACGCGAGCGGCAAGCTGCCCAACGGACAATGCACGTCGAATTGTTGCGGCGGCGCCGCTCCGCGCGCGATGACGGTCGCGGCGCCTTCGAGCCGTGCCATCAACGCTGTCAATTCCGGCTGCACTTCGAGCACCACCTTGGCGCCGCTCGCGGCAAGGAGCGGCACATAGCGCGCGAACTGGATGGTGTCGCCAAATCCCTGCTCGGCATGCAGCAGCACGGTTTTGCGCGCCAGCGGATAATCGCCGCGCCACAACGGCCGGCCGCGGCTTTTTTGTTCGGGCATGCCGCTGCGGCGCCAGCGCCATTCGTATTTCTCAAAGCCGCGGCGATAGTCGCCGAGCGTCAGTAGCGCCAGCGATTCCATGAAATGGACGTCGGCGTCGTCCTTGCGCAGCGCGTGCGCCTTGCCGTAACTGGCGATGGCGTCGTCGAAGCGGTTGAGCGCGGCCAGCGCACGGCCGCGGTTGAGCAGAGCGCCGGCGTGGTCGGGCGCCGCCTTGAGCGCGCTGTCGTGAGCCTCGACCGCGTCGGCGTAGCGGCCGAGATCGTACAGCGCGACGCCGCGATTGAAATGCGCGGCCGGATGGCCCGGCACCAGGGTCAGCGCGTGGTCGAATTCCGCGACCGCTTCGTCGAGTGCGCCGAGCGCGGCGTGCGCAATGCCACTGTTGAGGCGCGCCTCCGGATGCTGCGGCACCCGTGTCAAAATCTGGCGGAACGCGTCGAGCGCTTCCTCGGTGCGGCCGAGGCTCAACAGCGCGTTGGCGCGATTGGTGAGGATACCGATGTCGTCGGGCGCAAGCGCCAGCGCCTTGTCGAAACAGCCGAGCGCGTCCTGGTCCTGCTTGAGCTGGTGGAGCACTTGGCCGAGATTGGCCCACGCCTGCGGCGCGCGCGGATTGAGCTTGACCGCGGCGCTGAGCAGGCGATGCGCCTCGCCGATCCTGCCGAGCTGCGCCTTGATGGTGCCGAGCAGGTTGAGCGCGTCGAAATGGTCCGGCGCGGCTTTGAGCACGCGGGTATAAATCTTCTCGGCGTCGCGCAGCCGGCCTTGCCGGTGCAGCGCCAAAGCCTCGTTCATGGACTGACCGAGGTTGAACGGGCCGGGTTGTTGGCTCACAGGCGATTGATCCGGGCGATGCGCCGGGTCACGTCCGGCGGCGTCGCGTTGTCGGCTTTGGTTTTCAGCGCCAGCGCGGCGCGCGCGGCCGGCCGATCGAGGCAGCGCATCAGCCAGGCCTTCAGGTTCGGCGTCGCCGACAAATCCATGTCGATGGCGCGGCTGATGACGGCGGCGACATTGAGGTCGGCCACGGTGAAATCATTGCCGAGCAGATACGGCGTCTTGGCCAAGGCCGTATCGAGCACCGCAAACGGCGCGGCGATGACTTTCAGCGCCTCCTCGCGCAAGGCGGCATCGCGCTCGTCGGGCGGCAGGCGCACGGCGTGCAGCGACCAGATATTGACGCCGCGGTCGACCTCGGCGATGGCCCAAAAACTCCACTGCCAAGCCCTCGCCTCGCCTTCGAGCGTAACCGGATAGAGTTTTCCCAGCGAATGCTTCTTGGCGAGATAGAGCGTGATCGCCAGCGACTCGAACAGCACGAAACCGTCGTCGACAATGACCGGCAGCCGGCCGTTGGGATTGATGGCCAAAAATTCAGGCGAGCGCGCACCGGCATCGCCGATCTCGATCGGCAAATGCTCGTAATCGAGCCCAAGCTCCATCGCCACCCACAACGCCCGGTAGGCGCGGGTGCGGGCAATGCCGTAGATGCGCAACGAGGACATGCGGTCTTTCCCGGTTTGGCGGCCGACCATAGCCGAAAATCGTGGGCCGGGGCCAAGCGTTGTCAAGCCGTGGCCAGGATCGTAAGTTGCCGCCCGAAACTTGAGGATTGGAAATGGAATTCGGAATTTTCTCCAACGGCTTTCGCCCCCACACCACCGCGTCGCAAACCTACGAAGAGGACCTCGCCGAAATCGTGCTGGCCGACCAGCTCGGCTTTCGCGACGCCTATATCAGCGAGCATCACGGCGAGCCGGTCTATATCGGCAAGGTCGACACCTTGCCGGTGCCGGAGCTGTTGATGTGCAAGGCGGCGGCGCTGACCAAGCGCATCCGCATGGGTGCGGCCGTCAAGCTCATTCATCTCGCCCATCCGGTCGATACCGCGATCCAGGCGGCGGTGACCGATCACGTGGTCGGCGGCAACCGTTTTATCTTCGGCTTCGGCTCGGGGTTCCCCAACCCGCTGTTCGCCGGCGAGCGCGGGCTCACCCATGACGACCGCCATGGCCGCTTGCGCGAATCCCTCGATCTGATCCTCAAATGCTGGACGGCGCAGGAGCCGTTCGATTGGGACGGCCAATATTGGAAGGGCAAGAGCATCGTCGCCACACCGCCGCCGCTCAATCCGCCGCACATGCCGATGGCGACGGCGACCGACACCGAGGCGATGATCGATATCGCCGGCGCCCGCGGCTACGCGCTATTGCGCGCACAGCTCGAGCCGGCCGGGTCGATCCGGGACAAGGCCAATCGCTATGCGCGCGCCGCCAAGGCCGCGGGCCGCAAGACGCCGCTGAACGACGTCACCGTGGCGCGCTACGTCTATCTCGCCGACTCGCGCCGCGAGGCGATGGACGACCTGCGCGCCGACATCAATTACGAGCTCGGCTATCAGATGAAGCGCGGGCTGATCCGGCTGATCAAGTCGAACTATGACATCGGGCTCAAGGGCGACGAGGTCACCTTCGACCAGCTCGCCGAGGCCGGCGTCTATCATCTCGGCGATCCGGACAGTGTGGCGAAAGAGCTGCGCGACTTCTATGAGGCCGCCGGCGGCTTCGGCACGCTGTTGATCGTGACAGGCAAGAAATGGGCGACTCGCGAAAAAGTGTTCCGCTCGTTGCGACTGTTCATGGATCACGTCGCGCCAAAGCTGCGCGATCTGGCGCCGATGCGCGATCCCGACGCCGTGGCGGCGTGACGCGTGCCATCTTCGCAAAGCCCACGGGTGGTGCTGCTGACCGGCGCTTCCGGCGGCATCGGCTGGGTTATGACGGAAGCGCTGCTCGCCGCCGGGCATTCGGTCGCCGCCGTCGACCGCGATGCCGCGGCGCTGACACGCCTCGCGGCGCAGCACGGCGGCGCCAAGGACCGCCTGCATCCGATCGTTGCCGACCTCGCCACGGCGGCGGGATGTGACAGCGCCGTTGCCGAGGCGCGCGCACGGTTCGGCGCCATCGCGGCCGTGATCAACAACGCCGGCATCGGCATGAGCAGCGTGCGGCCGGACGCCGAGGCGCACACTCCCGGCATCGCCGAGCTGACGCCCGAAATCTGGGACGGCTTCATGGCAATCTTCGTGCGGGCGCCGCAGATGCTGGTGCGCGCGGCGCTGCCCGACATGAAGCGGCGCGGTTTCGGCCGCATCGTCAACAACACCACGAGCTATGTCACCATGCTGCGCGTGCTGCCCTATGGCGCGGCCAAGGCGGCGCTCGAGTCCATGTCTGCCGTCTGGGCCAAGGAGCTCGACGGCTCAGGCATCACCGTCAACGTGCTGGTGCCGGGCGGACCGACCGATACGCCGCTGATCGCCGATGCCTCCGGCTGGCCACGCGACATGATGCTGCGCCCGGACATCATGGGCCCGCCGACGGCTTGGCTGGTTTCCAACGAGGCCAGTGAGTTTTCCGGCCGGCGCATCACGGCGGCGCGCTGGGACACAGCGCTCAAACCGGCCGACGCCGCGCAACGGGCAAGCCGCGCCATCGGCTGGCCGGAGCTTTCAGCCGACGCAGTGTGGCTGACGGGAAAGAGCTAGTCCTGTCAGGCATCAGGAATCAGGGATCAGGATTCGGCCCTGATTCCTGATTCCTGATTCCTAACTAGGCGAGCGCGTCTGCCACCGCCTTGCCGCAGGCGGTGGTATCGGCCGGACCGCCGAGATCGCGGGTGCGCAGCTTTTGCTCGGCCAACACTTTCTCGATCGCCTTGACAATGGCCGCGGCGGCTTCGGTCTCGCCGAGATGCTCGAGCATCATGGCGCCCGACCAGATCTGGCCGATCGGATTGGCGATGTTTTGCCCGGCGATATCCGGCGCCGAGCCGTGCACCGGCTCGAACACCGAAGGAAATTTGCGCTCGGGATTGATGTTGCCGGACGGCGCGATGCCGATGGTGCCGGTGCAGGCCGGGCCGAGGTCGGACAGGATATCGCCGAACAGGTTCGACGCCACCACCACGTTGAATTTGTCGGGTTTCAGCACGAACAGCGCTGAGAGAATATCGATGTGGTACTTGTCCCATTTGATGTCGGGATAGTTTTTGGCCATGGCTTCGACGCGCTCGTCCCAGTACGGCATGGTGATGGCGATGCCGTTCGATTTGGTCGCCGAGGTGAGATGTTTCTTCGGCGTCTTGCGCGCCAGCTCGAAGGCGAATTTCAGCACGCGGTCAACGCCGATGCGGGTGAAGACGGTTTCCTGCATCACCACTTCGCGCTCGGTGCCGGGGAAGATGCGGCCGCCGATCGAGGAATATTCGCCCTCGGTGTTCTCGCGCACCACCCAGAAATCGATGTCGCCGGGTTTTCTATTGGCCAGCGGCGACGGCACGCCGGGCATCAGCCGCACCGGGCGCAGATTGACGTATTGATCGAACTCGCGGCGGAACTGGATCAGCGAGCCCCACAGCGAAATGTGGTCGGGAATTTTCGCCGGCCATCCAACCGCGCCGAAGAAGATCGCGTCATGCCCGCCGATCTTGTCCTTCCAGTCCTCCGGCATCATGCGCTCGTGCTTGGCGTAATAGTCGTACGAGGCGAAGTCAAAATGATCCTGGCGCAGTTCGAAGCCGAATTTCTTGGCCGCGACTTCGAGCACCCGCACGCCCTCCGGCACGACCTCCTTGCCGATGCCGTCGCCGGGGATGACGGCGATGTTGTAGACGCGGTTGGTGGTAGGCATGGGGGCGGTTTCCTCCCGGCTGCGATTACACGATGAAACTAGCGCGAATGGCATACTGACGGAAAGGTAGCGAAACGCAGCCAAATCCCTGTGGCCTGCTCCAGACCCAGGATGTGATGAGCCGACATCGAGGTCCCAATCGATGCCGTCGATATGGAGTCTTGGGCATCATCGGCCTGTTATCTCCGGCGTACCCTATTATCCGTTGAACGATGGCCCTTCTACGCGGGGCCACCGGAATTCGGAAGGGGCCGGTGATGTTCGCTTGCCTCCGCTGCAATCAGAGGTATATTTGATGGACAAGGAGGTCCAACTTGGCTCTTGAGACCAGTATTCCCCTACCCCGATTGCTCGAAGTCTATCAGCTGGCCCTAAGCTTGGACTTCGCTCTCCAGGATTCAGAGGCGGGCGAAAGCCAGTTGATGCCTCGCGGGGTTATAAAAAAGCTATGCGCGTTGCTGGATGCCGATGGCGGCAATTTTACTATGTATCATGCCGACGAAGACTATCTTGAGGTGAGAGCTTGGTATTCCAAAGAACCCTCTCCTATGTCTTTTGCAGAATTCCGCAAAAAGATGAAAGAAATTGGGACAACGAATGCCTACAGAATACAATCCAGCAGTTATAAATGTTACGATCGAAAAAAGCCAATTCTGATTGAAAGAAGTTCTGTTTCTGATGTCGAATGTATGACCCTTGATGTTGGGTCGTTAGGCCTTAGGGACAATCTATCTGCGCTCGCAGTACCATTCGAGTATCACGGTCAAACAATGGGGGTCCTCAACTTAGATATCAATGACATTTCTCGAAGACAGTTCAATAGCGAGGATCTTGAATTCCTCCAATATTTGGCGATTCTCTTGCCACCCATCCTTCATAACAGCCTAACGCATGAGACCATTACCAAAATTAGCGAACTTATTTTGAATAAAACGGATGAAGGGCAAGAATATTCCGTACTAAGTGCGGTCTGCAAATGCATTTGTGATTTCTTATTTGTGCCCTGGGCGGGCATATATTTGCGAAACGAGTCCGTTCCAAACTATCTAGGCGTTCGCGGTCACAACGGTCCTCAATTTGGCAAGGCCTTTGCTGCGGAACATCGCCGCATTGAAGTCTCCGCATTAGGGAGAACTACCAATCTAACATTACGCCATAAATCCATAGGTAATGACCGGTCAGGACCGCGCCATTGCGAGGGACGCATTGGCGAGCTTTTTCCATTCATAGAAGACAACCAGCTTAGGGCCGAACCGTGCCGTGTTTACAAGCTTGAGGATAAGAGCGGGTTCATTGATGGACTCCTCATCTTATCGGATTCGCAAAATAACAAAAACGACTCCTTTATGCGGATTTGTCAGTTCATTGCGGACTTCACCTCGCTAACTCTAGGCGCTCTTACCCAATTTGAATTCCGAAATCGGGACGCATATGAAATTGCCGCCCACGAACTCCAGCGAAATATGAGGCAATTGCTAAACACCCAAGAGCGCCTCGAAGGCATCTACCGAGGTGTGGAGAAGGATACAAAAATCGACCGCACTCCCGATGAGTTCTCGCTACATCAGTTTAGAACTATTAAGGACGCCAATCGCGGGCATCTGGCCACAGCCGCAAGCACTTTGTTCAATTTGGTGAGCACTCCGCGTAAAGATACAGCACTCAGGGAACTCACATCTGAATATAATACGCCCGTACTTATTGAAGCTAAGAAACGAAACCAAATATTTAAGGACATCGAGAAGAAGCCAACGATTGATCTTCGGTACGAACTGAACGACATTTGCAATTCGTTCACGCGCCCAATGAATCAAAAAAAAGTAACATGGGAGCGGGAAAGATTAGGCGAAATACCAAAGCTTATTGAATTCGACAGACAAAACTTTCATCTTGTCTTCGAGAACCTTGTCGACAATGCAGTCAAATACTCGAAAAGTGGAACTTCAATAAGACTGACTGCATCCGTTCAGGAACTGCAAATTGTCCTCAGTATAGTGAACACAGGCCCACCCATAGATATGAGAGGCCCAGAGAAATCAGACATATTCCTCGCTCGATATCGCGGACTCAGAGCCGAGCGCATGGCGGCAGATGGAGTTGGACTTGGACTTTGGCAAGCTCGATTGGTGGCACGCCTTTGGGGTGGCGACCCATTAAAGCTTGCATTTTGCGAGCCGTTACCACTCAACGAAGGTGAAACTGACAGATGGGCACGGGTAGCATTTCATCTTGAGATTCCAATTCATAACCCAAATCACATTCTTCGACATCGGGGCTCCTGACTATGCAACACCACCTTCTGTGGCTGGACGACTACTTCGAGGACTTCGGTGAACTGATTCCGCATGATCCGGATTTAGAGCTTCAAGCAGACTTCGCGCGCATCAAGCGGCGCTTTCCAAACACCAAGTTTCATCCGCAAACCAC